>Ga0326728_10001875_pt1 | contig 72167 bp, 74 predicted proteins | sample MB3enrmetagenome_FD_207602 | JGI IMG/M metagenome (GOLD analysis project Ga0326728, IMG submission 207602) | Lab enriched peat soil microbial communities from McLean, Ithaca, NY, United States - MB31MN | ecosystem: Environmental > Terrestrial > Soil > Wetlands > Peat | place: USA: New York...
CACCCGGATCTCATCAGTCCCAACCTCAATGTTCAGGAAGATCCCTGGGAGGGCATGAGTTTTGTCGGTGCCGGATCGACGATTACGTACTCGATCAGGTTCACGGTAAAACCGCCGGACGGAACCTATTTTGCCCTCTTTACCATCGGGACGCAAAGCGGCAATGCCATTCATTATCCAATAGCGATCGATGTGGACTCAAACGACCTCACGGCAGCTATCACTTCACAACCTACCTCGTTTGCACCTGAAGCCGAGCAAAACGTGACGCTCACCCTGATGAACACCCGTACCGGGGAAATGGATAATGTCGTGATTACCCCTGAGGGATCAGGCATTGATGCAGACCCGGCCATGGAGCTGGTCTCCTCGATAGATCCCAGCAGTTCGACGGATGTTACCTTCGGCATTACACCTCATGAGGCATCGAACCTTACCTTTAATATCAGTTACCAGAACGGCTGTAATACCCATTACGCTGACGTAATATTGCCCATTAACATCGGCCAGGACAAGACCGCCGCGGTACCCGTCCTCAACGATGTTGCCCTCACGACGTCAGGTTCAGATTACGATATTACCGGTGATATCACCAATGCCGGCATTACGGATGCGGAAGGCGTTGTCGTGAACGTCGGGTCTCCGGCAACCGGAACAGGATCCTATCCCGTATATGCCATTGGCAGTATCGCCTCTGATGATTCCGGTACTTTCGAATTAACCTTCGCCAGCAGCGATCTCTCAGCGGTCCCGGTCATTATCAGCTGGAAGGATGCTGATGGTAACGATTACAGTGTCACAAAAACGCTCGATCTCGCCACGAGCTCAGGAACAGGCAGTGCTACGGCAAGCAGTACATCCAAGACCTCATCAAGCTCTGCCAGCTCCATGGAGGGCCCCGGCGGGATGGGCGGCGGCCCCGGTGGCGATATGGGAGGTCCTGGGGAGAGTGGCAGCAGCGCCACGTCGCTCTTCTCCGGCAGCAATGGAGCCGGGATCAGTGCGTTCTATCCGATCATCGGGGCAGTAATCGCGCTTGTCGCTGGCATTGTCCTGTGGACAAAGCGGAAATGGATTTCATCCAAACTGAAAAAACAACAGTGAGGGATCGGATATGATCGATACCCCCCTTATCCAGCTCGCTGACGTGACAAAAATGTATCATCTGGAGAGCGGGGACTTTACCGCGCTCGATCATGTCTCCCTTGAGATCAGGGAGAACGATTTTGTCGCAATCATGGGCCCCTCGGGCTCCGGCAAATCGACCATGATGAACCAGCTGGGGATCCTCGACGTACCTTCCTCGGGAAAACTGTTCATCGCGGGGAGGGACGTGGCTGAAATGTCAAACCTTGAGCGGACGCATATGCGCAGGGATACAATCGGGTACATCTTCCAGAAGTTCTACCTGATCCCCCTCCTCTCGGCATACGAGAACGTAGAGTATCCGCTCATCCTGAAGTACAAGAAACGGGATACAACCGGCAAGGCATCGGCCCTGCTCGAAGCCGTGGGTATTGACAGGGACATGAGCGCACACCGGCCCACCCAGCTCTCAGGAGGACAGCAGCAGAGAGTGGCCATTGCCCGGGCGCTCGTCAACGAGCCGAAGATCCTCCTCTGCGATGAGCCGACCGGGAATCTCGACAGCAGGACAGGGTACCAGATCATGGAAATTCTCTGCGGCCTGCACCGGGAGGGAAAGACGGTTATCATCGTGACCCATGACCCGAAGATCGCGGAGTACGCCCGGCGCACGATCAGGCTTGTGGACGGGAGGGTTGCAGAATCATGATAAAAGGGGACATCTTCTTTAACCTCTCCGTCAGGAGCGTCCGGTTAAACTTCCTGCGATCAATGCTTGCTGCGATCGGCATCGTGATCGGCGTTGTGGCCATATCATCCATGGGAATGCTCGGCACCAATATGCAGCTGGAAGTCAAAGAGCAGCTCTCGGCAACTGCAAACACCATTGTCATATCATCGGATACCGTCAGGATGGGGCCGCCCGGCTTTACCCCCTCGTCATCGACAGCATCAGGGGTGACAAAAACCGAGCTTGCGAAGATCACTTCTGCCGTGGGATCGAACGGGACGGTGATTCCCATCTATTCCACAGACGGTGAATTTACGATCAATTCCGTTGCCGGCAGAGGCTCGATCTACGGCATCGACCCCGGAGATATCGGGAAATTTCTCACCCTGAACCAGACCTATGGCAACGGGACGATGGATATCGGGGCAGGTGAGGTCCTGGTCGGGGCAGACCTTGCAGAAGATTTCAACCTCAAGGTCGGGACCCGCATCAGGATTGGATCGTTCACATCCTCGTCCCGACCCGAACTTCGCATTGCCGGTGTCCTTGCGCCACGGGGAACCGTTGCCGATGGCGTCTCAACGGATAATGGGATCGTGGTGAACAGTAAGTGGTATACCGACCAGTACGGCGGAGAGGACGAGTGGACACAGGTGAACGTGATCGTCAAGAACGTGGACAATATCAGTGACATAGAAAGTGCCATTGACGATAAGGTCAACACCAATTCAAAGACCCCGTTGGTGAGGATAACGGATGCCTCCTCGCAGCTCGCGACCGAGACTTCGACATTGAGTACGGTAACGACGTTTATTATGGCCATTGGCGGGATCTCACTTCTTGTCGCGGCCGTGAGCATCTTCAACGTGATGATGATGTCGGTCTCCGAGAGGATCCAGGAGATCGGCATCCTCCTCTCTATCGGGACCGAGAAAGGCGAGGTGCGCCGGATGTTCCTGTACGAGGCGTTCATCCTGGGGCTCCTCGGGGCCGGGATCGGGGGCGTGAGCAGCATTCTCATAGGATACACAGTGGTGGACGCGATGATCGGGACAACTGCGTACCTCTTCCAGCCGGCAAGTATCATGTACGTCCCGGCGGCCATGCTTGTCGGTGTGGTGGTCTGTGTCGTCTCCGGGATGTATCCCGCGTGGAGGGCGTCGAATATGGATCCGATCGATGCGCTGAGGAGCGAGTGAGAGGGGGGAAAAGAGGTCATGTCCGCCCTGATGAACTATTATCTCAAGCGGGTCCTCGCAAAGATCGTTGTGCCAAAACCGGCGCGGGTGAACCGGGAGAAGGAAAGAAAGGGGCACCGGTCCCGTTAAAATCCACCGGCAGGCCTTCCTCTTTTTATTGCCGTATGCGACAGCAGATAGATTATACCGGGGAGTTTAACCAACCCCCTCGCGGGGTGCATATTTTCACCCGGCCCATGCGGGGAATATAAGACTGACCGGGGGCCATTCCCCTGCGTGGTGAGTGCCAAAAATGGCCCTCACCGGCGGGAGGTGAAGGGCACACAAACAATGAACCCGAGATGAACCCGGTACCAGTCTCCCCTACGCGGGGGAAAACAGTCTCTGCAAAAAGACAAGAGAAAGACCGCCAGCACCCCGCGTCCGGCACTGCAGCTGATCCACGGATGAGAAGGGGCAACATTCCATTCGTGAGAGAGAAGCAGAGCACAAGCATACAATCAGGAAAGGCAGGAAAAACCCGATACCAAAAGCGGTACCACCAGCACAACGACACTACCATCCGGCTGCCCGGGGAGGTCGCACCCGACGACTTTTCCGGGAATGGCAGGCAGATACGATAACCGGTTCTGATCCCGGCGTGGGGACAACAAATGCAGTGCCCACTGGGCCTTCAGGCCGGAACAGAGGTTGGATCCTTCCGACCTCTCTTTTATCAGGGTTTTTTGAATTCCTGCTACACAGCAGGCCGATATCCTCAACCATGCGGTTCAATTAACCGCTCCCGTATGAAGGTTATCACTCTGCCCATGCAGTACATATAATACGATCCAGGATGACGGGAAGAGGGATTGATCTCCCCTGCAAAGGAGAAGATCAACAATGAAAACTAACAGTGATAATCCTGTATATCCGGCACAACGACCCTGTGCACGTACACTGCATAGGATGCCTGCAGGATTTCCCTACCTGAACGGATATGCCGCCAGGCGGGTACATAGACAAGAAACGGGTGCGCCGACCACCAGAAGACGCACCCGGCATTTCAGGTGATAAATTCCATGAAAAGAAGCAGTATACTCATGCTGATGGGATCAGCACTCCTCATCGCGGTAATCCTGATTGCAGGCTGTACGCAGAGCACCACCAGTGCTTCACAACAGTCCGCAGGCACCGTAGTTACGTCATCCACCCCGACCCCTGTTGACACCATGCTGACTGCTGCTGCGGCACCATCCGGTACACCGCAGATGAGCGGACAGGAAAACAGCACTGTACCTTCAGGCACTCCGCCGGCCGGAATGATGAACGGTACAGCACCCTCCGGAGTCACTCCCTCGGGAACCATGCCTTCGGGTACGCCACCAAGCGGGATGATGAATGGCACGGCACCCTCCGGCACTCCACCTTCGGGAACAATGCCATCCGGTACGCCGCCGGCATCACAGTAAAGAAGAAAGAATGCAAGGCAGTGGCAGGCCGGGGATCTCTTCACCCTCTTTTTTCCGCCTGCCGGTCATCCTGCCGGTCCAAGCCGGTGGAGATCATCAATAAGATTCCCGACCGAGACATACCGGTCCTGCGGGTGCTTTCTGAGACATTTTGCGATGATCGCGTTGATGGCATCAGCGTTCCTGCCACCGGTCATGACCGGCACCGGTTCATCATGCAGTATCGCGTGCGAGATCTCGCCCATGCCGTCACCGGAAAAAGGCACATGCCCGGTCAGCATCTCGTAGAAGAGGACGCCAAGCTGGAAGATGTCGGTCCACGGACCCGGCTCCCCGTAGAGGTTGGGTGCGAGCTGTTCGGGCGCGGCATATTCGAGGGAGAACCCGATGATGCCCGACTGTTTTTTCCCCTGCTCCCGGGAGAGGCCCCAGTCGGTGATCTTGGGTGTCCCGTCGGGGGCAATGAGGATGTTGCCCGGCTTGATATCCCGGTGGACGATGCCCTGCCCGTGGGCGTACCGGAGTCCTTCTGCAACCCCGGTGAGGATCGCGACGGCCTTCTTTTCATCGAGAGGAAAATGCATCTCCGCTAATGACGAGGGGACATATTCCATCTCGATATAGGGCAAAGGAAAGATGTTTGCCCCGTAGAGTTCGACAATATTTTTGTGATGGAGCCCCTCCCACACGTTAAGTTCTTTGGTGAACTGGGTCCCGGTCACCTCATCGAACCGGATCGGGATCTTCACCGCAGCATCGCGGTTGTTCCTTTCGTCACGGACCCGGAAGACCCGGGAAACCCCTCCTTCCGCAATATATTCCGCACCCGGGTATTTTTTCTCAAGTGCGGCAGGAAGGCGGACAACATACCCATGCCCGGGCTGCTCCGGGAGGGCAGCCCCGATGGGATTTTGAACGACAGTCACGTTCCGGGAATCCCGGACCGTGGTAGGAGCAGGAGAAAACTCACGCCTTCTCCTTCGGGATCGCTCGTACCAGATACCGCACGCTGCAGAGATTACAAGCGCCACCGGGATCAGCCACCAGAACCCGATAATAAAACCGATCACCGGGTTGGGGGGCTGGCCCTGCGGGGTAAGGCCCGACGGGAGGAAACCGGTAAACGCTGACGGCACTAACCCGGAGGTGACCGCAGGCTGGACACCCCCCTGCTGTTGCAGGGAAGAGGGAAATCCACCCTGCTGGGGAAGAGCGCCCATACCGGAGGTATTGGTGATCGGCATAGATTTGGTGACGGTGTATGCCGAGAGGGGACCGACCAGCGGCGCTGAATCGGTGATCATGACCGCACCGGGATAACTCTGCCCGGCTGGAGCAAGCGTGTAGGGGGCATCCCCGATCCCGTCACCGTTGCTGTCGGTTGCACCGGCCCCCTGCCAGTAGTTCCCGAGAGGACCGGAAAAATTCTTCCCCTGGTACTGGTAATCCTGGCCGGCCGAGAACCATACATTGTCACTGGACTGGCTGACGGCATTCAAAGTATCGTTGAAAGTATTGAAAAAGAACATATTGGAACGGGACATCCGGTCCACATTGATACCGACATTGTTATCGATGAGGGAATCTCCCGAGATGACATTAAATGATGCCGATTTGAGGGCAACGCCGGTGTCATGTCCCGCGACCGTGGTTGCACTGATCCGGTTGTTATTCGAGAGGACCAACAGGCCGGTGGATGCATTGCCGATGATTGTTACACCGTTGATGGTGATGCCATCTGCGGAAAGTGTCACTCCGGCACCGGACCCGCTGGTGACAATACGCGGCGGATTATCTGAATCGAGCGCGCCAAACTCAAGGGACCGGTCGATGACGATATTTTCGGTATACGTTCCCCCGGCGAGGAAGATGCTGTCGCCGCTGCTTGCGTTATCGATCACGTCCTGAATAGTCCCGGTCGTCCCGTTCCCGCCGTAGGTGACAACTTTTGCCGAAACCGGCCCGGCCACGATGAGGCAGGCTAGGACAATAGTAAAGAGTACCCCATAAAAAACAACGTTCCGTTGTGCCCCAGACATATTCCAGCGCCTCATTTTCCCCGACGGGCAACACCGGCCCCCGGTCCTCTTATTTCTCTGCGATGAACAGGAACCGGGCCGCGCTCTCCCCCAGTGCACAATCGATAATATCCCCGTCCTTGAGCCCTGTCCGGTGCTGGGGAGCGGAAAGTTCCGTGTTCACGTAAGTGCCCCCGGAGCTGCCGCGGTCCTCTACCTGCCAGCCATCTGCCGACCGGGAGATGACCGCGTGGGGTTTGGTGATCCGGGTGACCATGACATAATCCTCGGGAAGGACAATATCGGTCTCGCTTGTCCGCGAGGGGTTATCCGGGTCTGCCCGGCCAATCACAATATGATCTTTTTTAAGCAGGAACGTCTGGCCGGTCCGGCTCCCGCTCAGGAGGTGGAGGGCCGGGCTGGTTGTACCGGCCTCCTGAATAACGGATGCCCGCACAGATTCCAGTTTTTTCTGAATCTCGCCAAAGCCGATCGGGACGTTCACCCGGGAGAAGACCCCGAGGTTTTTGATGAGCATTTCGAGGCTGCCTTCGGCAAGGGAGAACTTCCAGACCGGGTGGATCCCCTTGACAGTCTCCCTCCCGAAGCCGGCCTCTTTTTTCACAAGGCCGATGTGCACCAGCTGGTCGATGTGCTTTTTGGTATTCGCGTAGCTGGTGTTGATCCGGGAGGCGATCTCGGTAATCTCCTTTGGCTCACGTTCTATCACCTTGAGGATCTTGAGCCGCACCGGATTGGAAAGGACTTCGAGATATTCGGATAATTCCTCTATGAACTCCGGATCAGTTGAGACGCTTACCGTTTTTTTGTCTGCCACCATCAAAAGACCCCCCGATTATACGGGCCACAAGAACGGTTGGTATGCTTTACCATACTATCATTGCAGGAAATAAAATAGGTTGGTATTTCCGTGCCTGAAGGGGCATGATTGCCTGAACGCAGGCAGGAAAAAGCGTCTCCCGTCATCAAGATGCCCCCTGCCAGCCGCATAGGATGTTGCCGGCAGCGGATCCCAGGCATTTCTCCGGAAAAACGCAACCGGTTTTTGTCCTGTACAGAACTTCTTTATTTCTGGCAATAGACGCGTTCGTGGCCCTTTTTGCGCTCCGCACGACCAGTTAAATCTCCCGACTTTCGTGATGAAAAGAACGCGTCTAAATTGCACGGTTTTTTTCTTGTTAAAACAGCCCGTTTAAAAAAATACCCAATTTATAGAAGAATTTTGTCGGGCGTTGGCACCACTTCCACTGGAACGTTCCGGGCACAGATCCATCCTGAAAATTCTCCGTCGGAGAACAGATCCCGGGAGAACGTACGTCCCTCCCCGGTACTCCTTTATAAAGAGGTGCTTTATCGGGCTTCATAGGTTGTGGGTATACGGTGTGGGGGGCATCAGAGTCGGGGCGGCCGATCATGATGGTGGGTGGGGGGTGGGTGATCGTGATGAGGGGGTCCCCTTGTCTATGGGTTACAATTTGGAATTTTTCGGATTGTTCAGGGGGGCGGATTTTTTCGGGAAATTTTTGGATCCGGGACTGATCGTGCAGATGTGGATCAGGGGGATGGGGGCTGATGCCCCCTACCCCCACAAGCGAGGAGTGCCGCCACCCCAAGCGGGGCGCCCCCGCGGCGGGCCAGAGTGCAAACACCCGGACACTCCCTTGCCCCGCTATGCCCTGGAGGGGCCCTGAGGCGGGGAGCCTTCGCTCTCACCACAGCAAACTGTGTTAGAGATCATTTCAACAATTCAAAAAAGCAGGGAGAGGAAACGCCCCCTCACTTCTGAGAAGAAAGAACCTTCTCAATCTCTTTCCTGAGCAGCTCACTGACAACCTTCCCGTCCACCGAGCCCCGGACTTCCTGCATCACGATGCCCATCAGCGGCCCGAGCGCTGCCTTTTGTTTTTGGGCAACGAAGTCCGCACGCTCGGCAACGATCTTTTTGATCACTGCTTCGAGCTCATCGCGGGAGACTGTTGGGGCGAGCTTTGCCATCGCGTCCTTCACCGTGCTTCCCCCAGAAATCGCGGTGAGGATTTCGGGGACGGCCTCTTTTGCCACGGTGCCCTTCTCGACTGCCGCGAGCACAGCGAGAATCGCGCTGTCCGTGATTTTATCGGTGTCCGCACCGTCGCGGCGGATCTCTGTGAGGGTTGCAAGGAGCGTACGGGACGCGAGGTTTGCCTTGACTCCTGCAACCAGCGCCTGCTCGAAGAGAAGGCGGTACTCGGAGAACGCCATCTGCCGCGCAACTGCGGGTGCAAGCCCGAGCTCTTTTTCATACCGTTCAGCCGTTACGGTCAGGAGCTCCGGCACGAAAACCGCATTCCACCGGGCTTCGTCGATCCGGACCGGAAGCACATCGGTCTCGGGGTACATCCGTTCCGCCCCGGGTAGGGGACGCATGTATGCAGTGCTGCCCTCCTCAAGCATCTTGCGCGTCTCTTCGGGCACGGGCTTATCCGAGAGAGCAAGCTTCGCCCGGTTGTGCACCTGATTCCAGGCGCAGGTGGCCTGCTTCTCGTTTGCACCGGCAACAAGGATCACGCAGTCCGGTTCTTGAGCGTGGACGAACCCGCGGAGGCGTGCGACCTCGTCTGCGGTGACGCCGTAAGCGGGCAGCTCGTCGGTGTGGAAGATCCCGCCGACACCGCACTTCTTCGCATAGTCCGACATCTCGCTCCCAAGCCGGCGGCCGGGCTGGATCTCGCGGCCGACAAGGCCGGCAAAACCCGGCAGGACAAGGGTGTAGATCTTTTTTGCCTTTTTGAGGACCGTGGACTTGGTCTCTTTGAAGAGTGCCGTGACATCGATCTGTTCCGTCCCGACACTGGCATGGCGCTGCGCAAGTTTCGCATGGATGGCAAGCAGGCCCTGCTGCCGTTGAACTTCCCGGCGGACGACCTCCGCGATCAGGGCGAGGTCCTGCACGCCTTTGATCTCGACCCGGGCGCCGTCTTTGATCGAGATATTGACATCCTGCCGGATCGTCCCGAGGCCGCGCTTGACCGCACCCGTGGACCGGAGCACCATGCCGATGTACTCGGCAACCTGCTGGACGTCCTCGGGGGTGTGCATGCAGGGCGAGGTCGTGATCTCGACAAGCGGGATGCCGAGCCGGTCAAGCGAGAAGATGTCGTCTTTTACCCGCTGCGCCGCCTCCTCCTCGATACAGATCGTTTCAATGCTTCCTCCGTTCGGGAGGGCGCCGTTGATGGCCACAAGGGCCGTGCGCTGGAAGCCGCTCGTGTTGGAGCCGTCGATCACGAGCTTGCGCATCGTGTGCACTTGCGGGATCGGCGTCATGCCAAAAGTCTTTGCAAGAGTGAGGCCAATCGAGAGCGCCTCATCGTTGAGTGGCGCGGGCGGCTCCTCATCGTTTTCGATAAGACAGGTGGTAGGGTACGTGTAATATTGGAATTTGCGCACCCGCTTCATCTCTTCCTGTGCGGCCCGGTCGATCTCGCCCATCTCGCTCTCGGTTGCCCGCAGGTACCGGAAGAACTCTCCCGTATGCCCGGAGGTGTCCATCAGCGTCGTCGGGCAATGGCAGAAGAGCTTTTCTTTTGTGTCGAGCTGCTGGTGGATCTCGATACCGGCCACGAGGCCAGCGGTCTTATAGTCCATGGGCGCTCCTCCGCATGCACTCGCCTTTGAGATCGGTCTTCATCAGTGCCGCTGCTTTTTCAGGGTCGCGTTCATTCCCGAGCACCCACATCTGCTTGACAAGCGCCACTTCGGTGAGCATGTCTCCGCCTTCGATCACACCTGCGGCAAGAAGGTCGCGGCCCGTATCGTAGACCCGGTCGCAGACCCGGCCGTTCATGCACTGCGAGGTCATGACCACCTGCGTTCCTCCTGCGATCAGGTTTCTTATCTGCGGGATCAGCGCGGTGCTCACGTGCCCGAGGCCGGTGCCCGAGAGGATAAGCCCTTTGTACCCCTCGTATGCCTTCAGGAGATCGGGAGACATGCCGGGGTAGAACTGGAGAAGGCCGCAGTGCGGCTCGAGCTTATCGTGCAGGGCGAGTTTGTGCGTGCCCCGCCGGACTGCCTCGACGGTCAAGGTCACGGTGCGGGTGGCATAGTCCACGGCTCCGACCGGGGGAATGCCGATGCTCCGGAATGCGTCCCGCCGGGAGGTGTGCATCTTCCGAACCCTCGTTCCCCGGTGAATAGCGCAGGCATCATCGTTCGTGGAAGCGTGCATGACAACTGCAACTTCCCCGAGATCGCTTTCTGCCGCGAGCGCCGCACAGACCCCGTTCATCGCGTTGTCGCTCGACGGCCTGTCGGCCGATCGCTGGGACCCGACAAAAATGATAGGAACGGGAGTGTCGATCATGAAACTGATCGCAGCCGCGCTGTAGGCCATCGTGTCCGTCCCGTGGGTGACAATAACACCCGTGACACCATGTTTGATCTCGTCGTAGATCGCCTTTGCGAGCTCCTGCCAGATGGCAGGTGTCATGTTCTCGGAGAGGATCGTGTAGAGCACCTTTGTGCGGTACCGCCCAATCTCCGCGAGGGCCGGGATCGCGGTCAGGATATCGTCCGCATCGAACTGGCTCGTGACCGCCCCGGTCCGGTAATCGATCCGGCTTGCAATCGTACCTCCGGTGGAGATAATGGCAAGCTCGGGAAGATTCGGGTCCTGCCGGATCGGCGCCGCACGGGGCGCAGAAGCAGGGGCGGGGGATACGAGCGTGCAGCACGCTTTTTCCACGCCGATATTGTAGCCGCTCGCGAGTTTTACAACAGCCATGCCGTCGCGGTCGGTGATGAAGGTCCCGGAGAGCGTTTTGTTGCCATAGGTGCAGGTGACATGGTCGCCTGCAGAAAACGATGCGGTTATGCTACCAGCCTCCGCGCATCAGAGATCAGGTCCTCTTTTGCCTTTGAGATCTTTCCCAGGCGCTCATCGATGAACGCAGAATCCGTGTCAAGCAGCTTCTTCCGGTCCGCTATTGCGATCTTGGTGGCAAACGGTGCCGGCCCGCCGGTTGCCCGCCGGACTTCCACCGAATGTGCCACATCAAGTGCCTTATCGATCTGGTCCTGCGTGAGCCCCTTGTTCGCAAGCGAGATCCCGAGATCCAGCTCCTTTGCCGCTGCATCCAGGGTCTCAAGGGAGAGGTTCCCCTTCTGGACAGCCCGGCCTACGATGTTGTGGGCCATGCGGAAAGGAAGTCCGTAGTCCCGCACGAGCGTATCGGCGAGTTCGGTTGCGGTCGAGAAGCCCTTGCCGGCCTCCTCTTTCATGCGCTCCGTGTCGAACGTGGCGCTGGAGAGCATATCAATGAGGAGGCGCAGGCTTTCTTTAGCGTCCCGCATCCCGCGCCAGATGTTGGGCGTAAGCTCCTGGAGGTCGCGGTTGTAGCTCATCGGGAGACCCTTGACCGTCATGAGCGCTCCCGTGTAGGCCCCAAAGACCGACCCGGTCTTTGCCCGCATGATCTCGGCAGTATCCGGGTTCTTCTTCTGCGGCATGATCGACGAGGTCGAGCAGAACGCGTCGTCAAGCGCGACAAACTTCACAAACGAGGTGCTCCAGATGACCAGCTCCTCGCAGAGCCGGCTCACGTTTGCCATCAGGATGGATAGGTCAGCGAGGGTTTCAAGGGCAAAGTCCCGGGTAGCCACGGCATCCATGGTGTTGACGACAAGGCCGTCGAACGCGAGCAGTTTTGCCGTGTACTCGCGGTCGATAGGGTACCCGGTGGATGCAAACGCGGCGGCCCCGAGTGGGCAGAGATTGACCCGGGCGTACGCGTCACGCAGCCGGTCGAAGTCCCGCGAGAACTGCTGCTCGTAGGCAAGAAGGTGATGGGCAAGGGTGGTGGGCTGGGCGTGCTGCATATGAGTGAAGCCGGGCATGACCGACTCCCGGTGCTGCTCGGCAAGCGCGATGAGCACCTCGCGGACCTTGAGGAGGGCCGCCATCTGCTTGAGCAGGTCTTCCCGGAGCTTGAGCCGGATGCAGGTTGCCACCTCATCGTTGCGCGATCGGCCCATGTGCATGCGGCCGCCGACATCGGCGCCCACGGCCTCGATTAAGAGCGATTCGATCCCCGCGTGGACATCCTCGAAACGGTCGTCAAAAACCTCCTCGGGAACGCCCTCGCTGTTGAGTTCAAGCAGCGCCGGCAGGAGCTGCTTTGCGATATCGGTGCCTATGATCTTCTGCCGTTCGAGCATCAGCACATGGGCGATATCCACCAGCACATCGGCATCGGCAATACAGCGGTCGGATCGCATCGATGAGAGGAAGCGCATCATCTCTCCCGTCCTCTCTCCCGAAAGGCGTCCCAGTCTCACAACATCGGTCCGCATCCGTTTTCCCTCACCATAATAATGTACACTCATGTGTGTTCGTGGATCGATTAAATCCACGCCTTCCGGGCGGCAAGCTCGATCGCGCGCTGGACGGATTCCCGGGGGATAATCGTGGCTACCGGCACGTGGACCAGCTGCTCGATAATACTGGATACAATCGGGGCGCAGACAATCGCTATCGCCCCTTCCCGCTCGGCCCGGACCGCAGCGACAATCGCATCCTCCATCGTATGGACCGGGTACTCCCGGACCCGCATACGATGGCCATCCACATCGGCAAGCCGTTCCTCAACGCTCTCAAGGACCGGCCGGGCTGCGATCAGACCGATGAAGTTCTCATCGCCCACGTGGTAGAACTGGCGCAGGGCCCGGACAATCTCCCGCAGGGTCGAGAGATTGGGCGAGCGTTTCCCATTCAGGATCTTATACAACGAGCTCTGGGCAATCCCGCAGTGCTCCGCGAGATCCCGCACGCTGATGCGCAGGTCGTTTCTCAGGATATCGTTTAATGTCGCTACGAATGCCTCATCTGAGGTGAGCGCAGCGCGCATAAGCCGGTCGACCGGGTCCACATGTGCCATAGCAAAGATACAATAGGGCAAATTATTACAAGATAATTTCTTTTTGTCCAAAAGAGAAGGTTGCGTGCAGGCAGTGACAGACTACATGTGGACAATACGAATCCATTTATTATCCAATTGTAATTTTTAAAACCGGATTTAAACCCAAAAGGATAGGTTATTTGCCTGAATAATACACTTTTTTATCGTCTCCCGTTCAACACGGTGCGCATGAAATCGGTTAAGATTGCGGCAACTGCATTCATCGCACTTGCCCTTATCCTCGTACTGCTCACAGCCGGATGCACCCAGTCTGCCAGTCCCTCCGGGGGCGCCGGGAATGCTTCACCTGCGTCATCCTCATCGGCACCTAACGGGACGGTTGGCATCCTGGAAACATCCGGTGTCGGCCCGATGCCCTCGTTACTCGCCACCGGCCAGGTTGACGGGTACATTGCCTGGCAGCCGGTTGTCGAGGCAGGAGTGGAAAGCAACATCGGCCAGGTGGCAGTCTATTCCAAGGACCTTCCGCCCACCGGAGAATGGAGCAACCACCCGCAAAACGTCTTTGTCGTACGGAAAGACTTCTACGCCCAGAACCCGGATTTCGTAAATGACTTCTCCGCGCTCAATCTCGCGGCAACCCAGTACATCAACGACCACCCGCAGGAATCCGCCGGGATAGTCGCAGACTGGCTGGCCGGTAAACAGAACTTTACGTACGGGAACGTGAGCGTCTCATCGGTGACGGTGGTCAGCAACGCCTTGCCGACCATCGAGTTCACGAACGATCCCTCGGACTCATGGAAGTCCAGTACCTCGGATTTCGTTCAGGCACTTATTGACATCGGATCGGTCAATGGTTTTGTCAAGAACAGTTCGGACCGTGATGCAGTACTCTATAACTTCCAGCCGTACCAGAATGCAGAGGCCATCATCGCTGCAAAGAATGTAACCACCCCTACACCCCTGCAGAACACGGTGAATGTCGGGTACCTCATGGCAGTCGATCACTCTGCACTCTTTGTCGCAGTCAAGGACTGGCAGTACTTCAATGACACGTACGGCATCGCCCTCAAGCCCGAGGACCTGACAGCAGCAAAACCGGCTGTCGCTGACTTCCTGGTAAACGGCCAGAAAGTTGCCACAGTCAACCTTGTACCGGCAAATGCCGGGCCTAACCTGATGCAGCTTGCCGCGACAAACTCACTCCAGATGTCCTACGTCGGTGTCCCACCGGCAATCAGCGCTATTGACATAGGCACCCCGATCACTATCGCTTACCCTATCGACAACCTGGGAAGCGGCCTCGTCGTAACAAAAGGCGCACCCGCACAGGACTGGCAGAGTTTTGCCGCATGGGCAAAGCAGCGCTCCGATGCCGGCCAGCCGCTGGTGATCGCAGCGCCGGGCAGGGGCTCCATCCAGGATGTCATGCTCCGGTATGCCCTTCAGAACAGCGGGTTTGCCGTCACCGATGTGAAAGTTTGATGAGGATTGCGTGTCATTATAATCAGGAACAATGACACGGCGTCTCGGACTGGTATTGCCTATCCTCCTCATCATCGGATGGGAGATTGCGGCAATTATCGTCAACAACCCTTTTTACCTGCCCAAACTTGAAACCGTCATCCCGGTGCTGCTCTCCCCGTTTTCAGACATCCTCGGTACCGGCAGTCTTGTAGACAATGCCCTGGTGAGTATCGAACGGGTGGTCCTCGGGTTCGCCCTTGCCGCTGCCGTGGCCATCCCCCTTGGGATCGGCATGGGCAGATTTGCTGTGCTCAATGATTTTTTTGATGTCACTCTGGAGCTCTTCCGCCCGGTGCCCCCCCTTGCCTGGGTACCTCTCGCACTGGCATGGTTCAAGATAGGGATAGTATCTATCGTCTTCATCATCTTCATCGGGGCGATATTTCCTATCCTGCTCAATACGGTGGACGGGGTAAGGGGAGTCAAGAATACCTGGATCGAAGTGGGTACAACGCTTGGGGCAGGCGAACGACAGATTCTTACCAAAGTCATTCTGCCGGGCGCCGCCCCCACAATCTGGACCGGCCTCAGGGTGGGCTTTGGGATCTCATGGATGTGCGTGGTCGCCGCAGAGATCCTGCCAGGCCCGACATCAGGCCTTGGTTACCTGATCATGTATGCCTACAACCTGGGGCAGATCAATGTGATTATTGCCGGAATCATCGTGATCGGCCTGATCGGTCTCGCGATCGATCAGGGGTTCAAGGCAGTTGAAAAACGCTGGTTCGGCTGGCGGGGGCTGGAACGATGACGCTGGTCCTCAGCGAGGTTTCACGGACATTTTCTTCAGAGAAAGCGGAGACAATCGAAGCACTCTCCCCTATCTCTCTTTCCGTTAATAACGAGGAGTTCATCTGCATTCTCGGGCCATCGGGATGCGGCAAGACCACCCTGCTCCGTATCATTGCCGGACTTGAATACGCGTCATCCGGGTCGATCTCTGTTGACGGGGCGCCGATCACACGCCCCAGCCCCAAAATGGCAATGATCTTCCAGGAGTACTCCCTATTCCCCTGGCGAACCGTGGAGGAGAACGTAGCACTCGGCCTCGAACTGAGGGGGCTCAAGAAACCGGACCGCGTGGCAGCTGCAGAGAAGTACCTCGATCTGGTGGGCCTCAAAGGGTTCGAAGAGAGGTACCCCCATGAACTCTCCGGGGGCATGCGGCAGAGGGTGGCTGTTGCACGGGCACTGGCCATCGAGCCGTCCATCCTTCTCATGGATGAGCCGTTCGGGGCTCTCGATGCCCAGACCCGGAACCGTATGCAGCATGAGCTGCTCCACATCTGGGAAAAGACCAAGAAGACGATCCTTTTTGTCACCCACAGCGTTGACGAAGCCGTCTTCCTCGCAGACCGTATTGTCGTCCTTACGCACCGCCCGGGCAGGATCAAGGAGATTGTGACCATCCCGGCCACCCGCCCCCGCGAGCGTACCAGCGAAGATTTTGGCCAGATCCGGCGTCACCTGCTCGATATGATCCGGGAAGAGTCGGATCCCGCCCAGTAAGGTTTAATACGCTCAATCTCTATTTTATTAAAGCAGTTTGTGAAGTGTGCAGGCACGATAGCCATGGTAAATCGATGTTCTCGTGCCTGATTTTACGATTCATACACTAGGAGTAGGACGCGATGGTAAGAAAACCGGGGAAGATGTACAGGAACCTTGCAAAGAAGGCCTATACTCGGCGCGAGTATATGGGTGGGGTTCCCGGCAACAAGATTGTTCAGTTTGAGATGGGAAACCTTTCCCAGGAATTCCCGACAGAGATTGATCTGATTGTCGAGGAGACCTGCCAGATCCGGCACAGCGCCCTTGAGGCATCCCGTATCTCGATCAACAGGAAGCTGCTCAAGGATGTCGGCAGGACAAACTTCCACTTCAAGGTCCGCGTCTTCCCGCACCACGTGCTCCGGGAGAACAAGCAGGCAACCGGTGCAGGGGCAGATCGTGTCTCGGAAGGTATGCGCCTTGCATTCGGCAAGGCGGTCGGAACGGCAGCACGGGTCGAGGCCGGGCAGATCATCTTCACGGTTTATTCAAATGCCCAGTACCTGGACAAGATCAAGGCCGCAATGAGGAACGGGGCCCACAAGCTCCCGACCCCGTCCCATCTCAAGGTCCACACGATCAAGGTGAGCGGCAGGATAGTCGCAGCACCGAAGATCGCCGGCGATAAGATCGCAGCACCGGTCAAGGTCGAGGCTGAAACCGAAGCGGTGGCAGCAGAACCGGCAGGGAAGGGTGCAGACGCTGCAAAGGGTGCAGACCACAAGGGCGGTGCACACAAGGGTGCAGAACCCGCGAAGGCTGAGCCTGCTGCAAAGGGCGCAGACGCTGCAAAGGGCGGAAAGACCGCCCCGGCAAAGGGTGGCAAAGATAAGAAATAACCGGATCCCCCGGTCTTTTTTCTCTTTTTTCGTGGGATCGTTTTTGCAGTCCGCTTGTTATTCTGGTTTATTGCTCTCTCAATGACCGTCCTGGTCTCACGGTTTTCGAACGGTTTCCCCGAAAACCGGTATGCAGAGATCCTGCTCCGGTGGCACAGTTTATAACTTCCCTGCCACTTAATTATGGATGATGCACCGAGGGGAGACTGAGAGGCTGCGGGAAGCACTGGCGGCGGCGACCTACAGGGCCATGCGGGAGGCGGTTATATACCTGCCTGCCGATGTAAAACAGGCGATATTACACGCCCGAGCCTCCGAGACGCATGCCGTGGCTGAGGGGGAATACGAAAATATTGCAAAGAATATTGCCGCAGCCGAACGGCTGGGTGTGCCCCTCTGCCAGGATACCGGAGTCCCTGTCGTGTATCTCACCCTCCCTCGGCGTGTGCCGTTCTCTCCGGTCCTTTTCGATGCCGTTGCCGAGGGCATCCGCCGGGCAACCGCGGAGGTCCCGTTGCGCCCCAATGTCGTCGATCCCATCACGCGGCACAACACCGGGGATAATACCGGTACCGGGATTCCTGCAGTCCATGTGCGGCCCGGAGTGAGGTTTACCGTGACCGTGTTGCCCAAGGGCGCCGGGGCGGAGAACGTATCCAGGGTGGTGATGCTCCTCCCCTCGCAGGTCGAAAAGATCGAAGAGATCGTGGTCGGGACGATGCTCGCCGCCGAAGGACGGCCCTGCCCGCCGGTGGTACTGGGAGTCGGGATTGGGGGGACGTTCGATTCCGCCCCGGCGCTTGCCAAGGAGGCGCTGCTCCAGCCGATCGACCGGATGGACGTGTTCGAACAGAAACTCTGCGATGCGGTGAACAGGCTCGGGATCGGCCCGATGGGGCTGGGCGGAAATACCACGGCGCTCGCAGTCAAGGTAAAAACCGCGGCATGTCACACCGCATCACTTCCTGTCGCCGTGAACGTGCAGTGCTGGGCGAACCGCCATGCAACCGTGGAGGTGGACTGGTGAACAAAGCAGTAATCCAGCTTACAACCCCTCTTGGTGACGAGATTCTTGCCCTCCACGCTGGCGACCGGGTCGAACTCTCAGGTACTGTCTACACGGCCCGGGATGAGGCTCATCTCCGTATGAAAAATGAGGGGATCCCGTTTGACCCCAAAGGGGCCGTAATCTACCATTGCGGCCCGGTGGTAAAAGACGATAAGATCGTGGCCGCAGGCCCGACAACCTCGGCCCGGATGAATACTCTCTCCGGCTTCCTCCTCGACCGGGGGGTCCGGGGATTGATAGGAAAAGGCGGGATGGATGCAACGGTGCGGGAACAGCTCCGGGGTAGGGGTATCTATTTTGCCTTTACCGGGGGCTGCGCGGCGCTTGCTGCATCGCACATGACGCTGAAAGGAGTGCATTTCCCGGATCTCGGCATGGCAGAAGCAGTCTGGGTAATCGAGCTCGACCGGCTGCCACTCGTGGTCGGGATCGATGCGCAGGGCAACGATCTCTTCGAAGCCGTGCTGGAACATGCACAACGTGCCGCAGGGCCAGGACAGAGACGGGAATGCACATAACACATAGATTTTTTTCACCTCACTGGCTACATACATAGGACAGATCCAGATGAAACTCGCCATTGACGAGACCCGGTGCAAGGGCTGCAATCTCTGTACAAAGGTCTGCCCGTACCGGATTTTCAAAGAGGGGAAATATCCCAACCGGCGGGGGATCGTTGTGCCGGAACTCGACCGGCCGGAGCGCTGCACTAACTGCAGGCTCCGCCACCTCTACGGACGGCAGCTCTGCGGCGTCTGCCAGCTCACCTGTCCCGACCAGGCCATTCACTGGGTGGAGGAGGAGCCGTACGAACCTCACAAGGTGGCGATTGAATATTGACACGGACTGAATTCTGGCAGGGAAATATTGCATCCGCAGAAGGGGCCCTTGCAGCTGGATGCCGGTTCTTCGGGGGATACCCCATTACCCCCTCGACCGAGATCGCCGAGCATATGGCAGTGAAGCTCCCGAAAAAAGGAGGAGTCTTCATCCAGATGGAGGACGAACTGGCAAGTATCGCCTCCGTCATCGGTGCTTCATGGACCGGCGCCCGGGCGATGACAGCCACGAGCGGCCCGGGATTTTCCCTGATGATGGAAAATATCGGGTACGCGGCGATGACCGAGACTCCCTGCGTGATTGTGAACGTGCAGCGGGGCGGCCCTTCCACGGGCCAGCCAACGATGGCGGCACAGGGAGATATGATGCAGTGCCGGTTCGGCTCGCATGGCGATTATGCAATTATTGCACTGTGTCCCGCAAGCGTTCAGGAAATGTACGATCTCACGGCAAAGGCGTTCAACCTCTCCGACCGGTACCGGGTACCGGTCTTCCTGATGGCCGATGAGGTGATTGGGCACATGCGGGAGCGCATCCTCGTGCCGGATACCGTGGAGCATACCGGCCGGCCGGCCTTTGTCCCCGGTACCCCACCGTTCAAGCCGACTTCGGGCCTCATTCCGGGGTTCCCCGAATTCGGTAAAGGGTACGGGACGCATGTAACCGGCCTCACCCACGACGAGCGGGGGTACCCGTGCGCAACAAACCCCGGCCTGCACGCGACACTTGTAAAGAGGCTTGTTGACAAGATCGAATCGGCAACCGAAGAACTCTCGGATTTCGACGTTATCAATCCCGATGCAGAGCAGGTCTTCATTGCATACGGCGCACCTGTCCGCACCGTCCAGCAGGTGATCGCAGATCACCCGGACAAAAAGATCGGCTTTTTGCGGATCCGGACGGTCTGGCCGTTCCCATCCCACGCACTGGCACTCTTTAAGAAAGCCAGGAGATTTATCATCCCTGAACTCAACCTCGGGCAGATCGCCCGGGAGATCGAGCGGCATACGATTGTACCGGTTGTTTCCGTCCCGAAACTGGGCGGAGACCTGCATACACCGGCAGAACTCTCCGGCATCTGGGAGGCAGAGGCATGAGTTTTGAGGACTGGTTCCGGCAGGACCGACTCCCCCACATCTACTGCGCCGGCTGCGGGAACGGCACGATCATCAACTGCACGCTTGCCGCCGTGGATTCCATGGGCTGGAAGAAAGAGGACACGGTCTTTGTGTCCGGCATCGGGTGCTCATCGCGGGCACCGGGATATATTGTCACCGATTCACTCCACACGACCCACGGGCGGGCGCTTGCCTTTGCGACCGGGGTCAAGATGGCAAACCCGAAATTCCACGTCATTGTCTTTACCGGGGACGGGGACCTTGCGGCCATTGGAGGCAACCACTTCATCCACGCCTGCCGACGGAATATCGATCTCACCGTGGTCTGCATGAACAACCAGATCTATGGCATGACCGGCGGGCAGGGCAGCCCGACCACGCCCCGGGGGTGCCTCTCGACCACCACACCATACGGGTGTACCGAGCCGGCCTTCGATCTCTCGGAGCTCGCAATTGCCGCGGGAGCAAATTATGTCGCACGCTGGACCTCCTATCATGTGAAGGAACTCGAACGGGCGGTGAAAGCAGGTCTTGAGACACCGGGGTTCTCGTTTATCGAGGCGCTGGTCCAGTGCCCGACAAACTTCGGGCGCCGGAACAAGTTCCGGCAGGTGGCCGACCAGATCGAGTACCTTAAGACGCATTCGCTTTTAAAGGCAAAGCGGGACCGGATGCTTGAACTGGGTGAAGCGATCCCGGACGATATGTACATAATCGGGGAACTGATGCGGCGCAACCGGCCCGCGATGGGCTTCGCCCCCCCGGAGGCAAAGCCATGAGGCGCGAGGTCAGGTTCTCCGGGTTCGGCGGGCAGGGGATCATCCTTTCCGCGGTTATCCTCGGGCGGGCGGCCGTGATGTACGACCATAAGTTCGCGGTGCAGACGCAGGTCTACGGGCCCGAGGCCCGGGGCGGAGCGTCCATGAGTGCGGTGATCATTGATGATGAAGAGATCCTGTACCCCAAGGTCGCGAATCCCGATGTCTTTGTTATTATGTCCCAGGAAGGTTTCGAGAAGTATGGTGCGGGAGCCCGGCCTGATGCCGTCATGATCCTCGATTCCACGCTCGTCCACTCCCGCCCGGGCTGCACGTTTTACGAGATCCCGGCAACAGCGGAGGCGAGAAAGACGCTTGGCCGGGATATTGTCGCAAATATCGTGATGCTCGGGGCACTTATCGGGTATACGCACGTTGTCAGCGAAGAGGCACTCAAGAAAGCAATTCTCGATTCCGTGCCAAAAGGCACAGAGGCGCTCAACACAAAAGCCATGGAACTCGGGATTGCCCTTGCAGGAGGGGAAAAACAGTCATGAAACTGCTGGAATACGAGGCAAAACAACTCTTTGCAAAGGAAGGAATCAGGGTGCCAAAAGGCATCCTGGCAAGCAAGCACGAGGAGATTCTCCTCCACATGGACGAGCTCGCCGGAAAAGTCGTTGTCAAGGCGCAGGTGGATGTCGGCGGCAGGGGAAAGGCCGGCGGTGTCCAGATGGCCGACCGCACAACCGTTATCGAGACCGCCCGCCAGCTCTTCAACACTACGATCAAGGGTCTCCCGGTCCAGCGGGTGCTCATCGAGGAGCGTCTCGATATCCAGCATGAATATTACGTGAGCATCACGATCAACCGGACAAAAAAACAGCCGGTGATCCTCTTTGCAGAGGCCGGCGGCATGGAAATCGAGGAGACCGCCCATAAAAAGAAAGAAGCAATCCGCTCGATCAGTTTCTCCCCCCTTCTACCCGATGTGCCGAATTTTCTCCTCCGGGAACTCTGCGGCAGTGAACCAGTCGAGATCCAGAAGACGGTGAACCAGTTGTACCATGTATTCTGCCGGAAGGACGCCCTGCTTGCCGAGATCAACCCGCTTGTTACCACACCCAATGGAGTGTACGCGGCAGACGCCAAACTGATCATCGATGACAACAGCCTCGTACGCCAGGGCATTGCCATCAACCGGGACCTGACCGAGCGGGAACGGGAGGCCGAGAAGCACGGCTTTTCGTTCGTGGAGCTTGACGGCAGCATCGGGGTTATCGGGAATGGGGCTGGGCTCACGATGGCAACATTGGACCTCATTGAGTACTACGGCGGGCGAGCTGCGGATTTCCTGGATGTGGGTGGCGGGGCGGACAGCGAGAGGGTGATGCACGCGGTGCGCCTCGTTGCCGGCGTGCCTTCGGTCAAAGTTATTGTAGTTAACCTGCTGGGCGGCATCACCCGGTGCGACGATGTGGCGCGGGGTATTATTGCTGCCGGTGTCCCCGTGCCGGTGATAGTACGAATCGCAGGGACAAATGCCGAGGAAGGACGAAGGCTCCTGTCCGAAAAAGGATACGAGATGCTCGACACCATGGACCATGTTGTCAAAAAGGCCGTGGAGGTGACCGGATGATCTACGGGGACAAGAAGACCGGCATTATCGTAACTGGCGCAACCGGCCGGCAGGGTGAATACCACATTGGCCTGATGAACGAATATGCCCGGCAGGTCGGCGGGCGCGGTGTTGTCGCCGGGGTCACACCAAAGAAGGGGGGCCAGACAGTCCATGGCGTCCCGGTCTATAACTCTGTAAAAGAGGCACTCATGGAACAGGACGCGGAAGCAGCAGTAGTCTTTGTTCCGGGAGGTGCGGCTGCAGACTCCATTATGGAAGCAGCGGACTCCGGCCTCGAACTGGTCGTCGCGATCACCGAGCATGTCCCGGTACACGACACAATGAAAGCAATTGCCTATGCAGAGATGCAGGGCTGCGCTGTTATCGGGCCCAACTGCCCGGGCCTCCTCTCGCCCGGCGAAGTAAAGATGGGGATCATGCCTGCCGGGCTCTTCTCGCGGGGCCATGTAGGAGTAATCTCCCGGAGCGGGACGCTCACCTACGAGGTCGTCGATGAACTCACCCGGGCCGGGATAGGGCAGAGCACGGTTGTAGGTATTGGCGGTGATCCGGTGATAGGCCAGACTTTTGCGGATGTACTGGAGCAGTTCGCGGAGGATCCAGAGACAAAGGCAGTCGTTCTGATCGGCGAAGTGGGCGGGAATCTCGAGGCAGAAGGCGCAAAGAACACGGACGTGCCCCTTGTTGCTTACATTGCAGGGGTCTCCGCACCGCCGGACAAACGGATGGGCCATGCCGGCGCGATCGTCGAGGGCGGGGAGAGTGACGCACGATCCAAGATTGAAAAACTTAAGAAAATGGATATCCCGGTTGCATCGCGACCTTCGGAAATCCCGGATCTTATCAGGGATCTGTTCCGCTGCCATTGCTGAACGGGATCCGATATAATCCTCTTTTGTCAATCATGCATTTGCACCCGAGCGCCGGCCCATGTGCATAATCACTGCATTCGTACTGTTGTAATAAAAATGAACGATGGCTGGTGAAGGGAGACCCGGAGCATCAGGTTTACATTCTCCCGGATGTACCTGCACTAAAAACCTTACCTCACAATTGCTGACGCATGCGCATCGAACGGGTTTGTCCTCATCGCCAGTGAGAAGAGATAGGGGAAATGTTTCTTTAAATGGTGCATATAGGTCATCCATTCCGTGATTAGCAGGCCGTATACACGGTTGATATCACCTGAAAGATGGGCATAATCCGATGCCGGAAGATCCGTGAGCTGATCGCGTGCCGCCAGCTCTTCAGCAAGATGAAAAACAGCCTGGAGAAGCGGGGTGAACCCTTCGTGTTCGATAATCTGCGGGTTCTCAAAGAAACTGAGCATGAAACCTCTCTGTGATGTGAGAAACCGTTTCAGCTGTATCAAGTCTAGGGTCCGGGAGTCTATTCTCGTACCATGATGGTGCAGGAGGGTAAAGGCCCGGGTAAAATCCTCATCAGACCATTTGTCGGACACGAGAAGTGCAGTTCGTATCTGGTCAACTGCAGGGTCGCGCACCGAGAAGCACCGGAGAAGGCGGGTTCCCACCTCGGAGAAAAAGACTCCCACCATCATATTGAGATTTCCCTGTCGCAGAGCATGTTCCCGTTTCTCGATCATCATGTCAATGGCAGATGCAGCAAGCCCCACAAAGCAGCCGACTCCGACAAGGATGATGCCAATCGTGAGCAGTTTTCCGGCAGGAGTGACCGGGTAGATATCTCCGAAACCCACCGTTGCAATCGTAACCACGACAAAATAGAACGAGTCCAGCAGGCTGTGGTTTTCCAGTGTCATCATTCCGACAGTGCCTACCAGGATCACCACGATAAGAATGGAGACATAGATACGCAGGCGGAGATGGAGAGTTTTTATCACAGACCGGATTATGGGTACCCGTGTATAAAAGGGATTCTGCAACTGGCAAAAAGAAAAATACCCCCGACCAGATTCGAACTGGTGTCGCCGGATCCAAAGTCCTGCATGATTGACCGCTACACTACGGGGGTGGATTATGTCCTGGTTGAATACCTTCCACAAATTTCCTATGAGAAAACTTGTCTTATTCCATTTCGCGCATGAGATATTAAAATCCACATCAGAGACAAAAACGGGAAATCGCAAGAGAATCAGTCTGCGGAGCAGGTGCGAATGCGCCGAATGTGCACAAAGTGTGGGGGGGTGGGCAATTCGCCTTCAGTTGATCAAAAGACTCGAAGATACTCGGTAAGGTTCGCTCGTCCCCACTTGAGAGGATCCGGCTCGCTTCATGTCATCTGGATGTTTTCCGGAGTTTCCCACTTCAGGAAAGAGAGATCATCAGGATATGATTGAGCATCATTCGTGAAATGATGCCGCTTGAAAACGAGAATGGATCTCCTGTTTTAGCAAAAAGGGGAAAAATGGGAAATTTTAGGAAGTGGAAAATGAAAAATTCCGCCATTTCACGAGAGAAAGATATTCCTTATTGTTCCCATTAATTTCGGAAAAATGTGGAAAATCCGGATTTTTTGCATGATAAAACAGGATGTTTTTGGATTCTTTTAGCGCATGAAAAGGGTAACCAGGATCTCACACTATCCAGAACCCGTTGAAAATGACCGTAAAAAAAGTCTGTTTTTTATCCGGATCTCATTAAATTTGGAAAAATAGCCGGGAAAAATGAGAGGCAAATAGTATATTTTAGTATATAGCATTATACGGTTTATAAGTACGGGCAGGCTTTTCCAAGAGTTGGAGAAAAAGAAATATAATCGCAGTATTTCTAGAAAAGAGACAAAATCAGAGAATTTTTGAGATTTTCCGAAGCGGTGAAAGAACAAGAATTGGTTACCCACCTGTGCCTTTCCAGCAGGAAGAAACCGGTCCTTACGCAAGAGAAGCCAGCCGATAAAGAAAATGACAGTAGAGCCTTTACGAGTTTTCATTATCGCTGGAAAGCGGGAAGAACTGCTGGTAAACCTGGCGGCGTTCATCGATATCTGTATGGAGATAAATTTCCGTCGTTTTTATGGAAGTGTGGCCTAAGTTCTCCTGAACCACACGGAGATTTTTCGATCGCCGGTACAATTCACTTGCATAACTGTGACGGATCTTGTGTGGGGTGATTCCGGGAGGAGCATAATTCCTGAAAATATGCTGGATCGCTCTCGGAGAGATATGCTTGCCCTGCTGACCGATAAACAGGGGGCCTTCAATCCGGTTACCCACAAATGCCCGGATCCCGGAGAGGGTTTCATCGTCCACAAAGACAATCCGGATCTTGTCGCCTTTCCCCCGGATACGGATGGTATGTTCATCGAAATCGATGTCTTCGATATTCATGTTGCAGAGCTCGGATACCCGGACGCCCGTCGAGTAGATCGTTCTTACAATCAGTTTATCCCTCGGATCCGCAATAGAATCAATCAGTCGAAGCACCTGGTTATGCTTGAGGTATTTTACCTCCTGTTGCTTGATACGGGGACGTTCAATACCGCTCAGGGGGTTTGCCACAACCGCTCCCTGGGTTGAGAGAAACCGGTAAAATGAGCTGAGCGTCGAGATGATCCGGTGAAACGTCTTGGGCTTATAGGTGCGCATCGTGGAGACAAACGATAGGAAATCGGTGATCATGGAGGGAGGTACGTCCACGCTCGTATCGAGCCGGGCATTCTCAAAGTCCTTCCAAAAGAAGACAAGCTTGGTTACTTCGGTATGCCGGCGGAGCCAGACATAATAGCCGAAGTGCTTGATCACCTGTTCGTAACTGTCAAGGGTTCGGAAAGAATAGTTGCGCATACGAAGGTAATTCCGGTAGCTTTTGAGCCAGTCCGAAAAATACCCGCTTTCCATGGTCTAATCTTTTTTATCTCAAATTAATAAAGGTTTGCGCAGAATACCTATTCTGCGCAATCTTGGATTTCCAAAAGGAGGGCAGATTCACGGCATTTTGAAATGACGGTCCATGTATCGATCATTCCAGTATACGATTGCATTTTGATATTTTTCGGTAATGGCCAAGTTACTCCAAATACACTTCAGATCCGGAATGGTCAAAACGGCGTTTTTCCCACTTTCATTGTACTTTTACCCGTTCAGCCGTACAAAAGGTCTGGAAACGCGGCTATTGCAATCTAACGTCGAAGGAGGTATACTGGGATGTTTTGTAACCCGCGACAGCTAAAAAAATACCAGATCCACGGTATCAGGTTGATTGAGGGGATCTGGAAAATGAGGCAGACAACAGGAGATGATCATGAGGTATGCTATCCAAAAAGGGGGGATATTTCTGAATTTCCAAAATTTTTCCGACGGTGGAATCTGGATTTTCCACATTTTCCAATCTAAACAACCCAGTACAAGGCCTATCATTATCTGATACGTTCAGGGTTTTTCAGTGTTCTCCCGATGTGAATTATGCCGGTACAACGTTGTATATGGGATATCCAGGATCCGGGAGATTGCCGCAAGGGGAATATCCTTCTCCTGTAATTCCTGGACGCGTTTCCACGGAATAGTCCTTTTGGGCCTCCCCAATATCACCCCGTCCGCCTTCGCCCGGGCGATACCAAGTTTTGTGCGTTCGATCAGGTTTTCCCGTTCCCGGTCCGCAACCCAAGAGAAGATCGAGAGCATGAGATCCCGGAGCTTTTTATCATCAATTCTGCTCCAGGATTCGGCAGGAGATAAAGACCAGACCCGGGTTCCGGATTCTTCGAGGGAACGAACCATATTCAGTGTGTCAAGAAAGGACCGGCCCAGCCGTGAAATTTCAAAAACGTACAACGTGATTGGTTCCCCGGAATGGTCCCTGATGAACTGGATCATGCGGGAAAATCCTTCCCGTTCCTGCATAGCGGAAATCCCCGATATATGATCCACATAAATCAAATCCCGGGAAAGCCCTTCATCCAGAAGAATCTTGATCTGATTCTCCACATTCTGATCCTCCCGGGATACGCGGACATAGCCAATTCTTATCATAAATCTTGCCTTTTGATAAGATAATATGGTCAAAAAGGGATAAACATTTTGATATCTTTAATCGCTCATTTTTGATTAATAAAATGGGGAAATTATGCCATAAAATGGAGAAATTATCAGTATGTCGAGGATCCATATTCGGAAAAATCTGGAATCATCCGGATAGTGATCGATTCAATACTACTCAAGGGCCAGTCAGAAAAAACGATCGTACGAGGGTGTGAAGAACCCGGTAGGTTAATGAAATACCCATTTGGAAAGGCTCCGCCCATAAGTAATCTCAAATATTGCATCAAGCGAGGGGTAAAATTCAAAAAAACATCCTACTCACGACAGATTCCAATCTTCTGTGATCATGGAATTCTACCTTTATTCTCTAACCGGATTTCGATAGATCCGAATATATTTGGGTTCTGCATCAACTCTACAGCCTGCTTCTGTGGATGAAGTGGTAAAAGAACCTCCCCCCCATTATCTGAAAAAAAGAGGAAGTTAATCCAAAAAAATGAGGGTTTCGCTCCGGACATGAACAGGAACATTTCCCTGAAAAAACAAAAAAAACTGCAAACAACTCTTCCTATCGACTCCAGACTCCAAAATTTATCCCCCCAGTTCTATTGTAAATGCAGAATGAGTCGCAAAAGTTGTAATAGAAGTCCCCGATATCAATGGGATCACATTGATTTTGAGGGATCAGAATGAAAAAACGGAATGTTTACCCGGAGGGGGGCAACTCCTGTATTATCCGAACCAGGCAAAAACTCCGAAATGCAAAGGAGTTTTCAATAAATTCCTGATAAACAGGAGATTTTTTCAGGATTATAAACCATATAATGCTATACACTAAAAGGAGAGATTTTACATCAAATCTGGAAACGATCAACGGGAGGGACATAGCGAGGAAACGCTGTGGCAGGTATTTTTCATATTGAATGTAAGAACAACGGAAAAAAAAGCAGATATGAAAATATGCATATTATTCTCAGGATTTGATCAAACATCAACTCCCATTGCCACTTGATTGAGGGGTTATCGATATTCTTGCCTAAACCGGACTTATTATAAGCAACATTAGATCGTGAAAAGTTCCTGTTAAAATCAATTCAGATTTCAGATGGAGAGATGGAGCTAAACTATTATGGTAACAAAGGGAACCATTGGTAATGTAGTATGACCACGGACAACCAGTTCCTGAGTACAAAAGAGGTGGCGGAGATCCTTGGTGTCCACCAGAAAACCGTCCACCACTGGCTCCGTACCGGAAGGCTTGCCGGCACAAAAATTTCCTATCGCGCCTGGCGGATCCCTCGTTCGGCATTGGAAGACTTCATTGAACAGAACAGTAACGCACATTCAAGAAGTACGACCCCTGCATCACAGGAACTTGACAAAAAACCACCCCACAATAAAAATCATGATGATATCGTCCAACATGAAAATACCGGAACCAGTTCCGGAACGGGGATGAAACATTATATCCGGGACATCATGGGAGAAGATAGCAACGGACAGACGAATCCTAAGTAAAGGGTTTCAATCATTTTTGATTCACTAATAGAATACTACCCGGTTTCACGAAAACGAATGCTACAAGACATAAGATTACAGTTATTGACAAAAGGCAGGTAAATTTCCTAATAAATCACGATCCTCACACAAGGTCGGCTTTGAGAAGACCCTCCTTCCAGCGCATCACTCCGCCCCCGATATGTTTTTATCATTCGGTCTCCCGCAGTTCACATATTCACAGCGATATATGCAAGGATTAGGGGGATCCAGAGGGAATTACCCGGAACGTATTTTGATCACACCCGCACGGATGACAAGAGAAAATTGATTCGAACACGTCTTTTAAAAAAAAATCAGAAAATAACCCTGATCATCCCCCATTTCCCCCCTCAATTTAGCTATTTCCCCTGTGCATAAACCATATACTGCTATATACAAATGGGATCTACCTAGTAACCAAACCAGAGAGAACAGTCGTTCATTTTACATTTCACCGACAAAACAGGAAGATCTTCATGGACGATGACAGCCAGAATGAGATTAACAAATATAGGAAATTCAAAAAAGTAGACGGGGCCACTTACCGGAAAGTCAACCAGTTCCTGCGTAAACGTACTTATATCACAGCCAGAGAATGGGCGCTTGCACGGCTGTGCACTGATTTCAGGACATCCGGAGGCGCTGAAATGACATTTATCGGAAAGCATCTTCCGGAACTGGTTCCCTTTATGGAGGAGACATATTCCCCTCAGGCCGTCAACCAAGCCCGCCACTCGTTCAAGAAAAAGGTACGAAAAGCAAGCGCTACCTTCTTCTATGGGGCGATGTGCGGTTTTTTTACCACAGATGAACTCGATGACCTCCTTTTTGAAGCAAGCGAGGTCTCGCGTTTCCTTCTGGAAGTTGAGGGTACCACCCTGGATATTGACGAAGAGATCGACATCGAAGACCGCATCACCCGTGTAATGCGGAGTGTGGGGGAGACCGCCAAGACCATACTCACCCAGAGAACCGACAACACGCCGGCTGATGAGACGACCCACAAAAAACCACCCGGTGATGAAGAGGAGGAACACAGTCTGCATATTCCCATTAATAACCGCCCGGATGTCTCATCAGACAAAAACCCAGTCCCTCCACCAGATACCGAATCTGAGGGTACATCTGTTCCATCTGAATCTTTCCAAGAGGAAACAACAGATCCAGAGCTTGAAAAGGACATGATGAATACTCCAGATGCACCCGAACCAGCGAATACAGCCGCAGCAGAGGAAAATAATGCGAGTCCGAATGATGCAAGTCGCTCCGACAACCATGAGGAGGGGCTACGATCATGAAAATTATCCAAGTTGCCGGTCTCGCGAACTCGGGAAAGACCACATTTATCAGGGATCTCACACAAGTGCTGAAATCCCATGGGAGTGTAGGTGTGATCAAACATCTCGGGGATCATGACTACCACCAAGAAGAGGGTAAGGATACAACCGTGTTTTTTGAGGAGGGGGCTGATATCTCGGCGGGGATCGATGCCGCTAAATCCGTTGCGACGCTCCGCACTATCGATCTGGATACTATGCTTCTTTTATTCAAACAGCAGGGGATCGATTTTGCACTCATTGAAGGATTCAAAACGCGCACGTTCCCGAAGATCGTTATAGGTGATCTCCCCAGTGAGACCTGTATCCTGCGAAACCCGACTGTTGATCAGGTACTCACCACCCTCTCCCGGTTCGAAGACTATTAAAATAAAAAAACACGATGAATCTTAACGAAAATGGCAGTAAAAAAGATCCAGAAACAGCTGTTTGGAACAAACGGTGTACGGGGAATAGCAGGTAAAGAGATTGCCCCGGAGCTTGCGCTCAATATCGGTAAAGCTCTCGGAACGATGCGACCAGGAAATATCGCAGTCGGCCGGGACACCCGAACCACCGGCATGGTCCTTGCCAATGCACTCAAGGCAGGGCTTCTTGCAACCGGGTGCGAGGTGATCGATTGCGGCGTGCTCCCTACACCGGCCCTTCAATATATCGTAAAAGAGCACTATGACGGGGGGGCGATGATCACTGCCTCACACAATCCCCCGGAGTATAACGGAGTAAAAATCATCGAGCCGGACGGAACCGAGATGGGTGATGAAGAAACCATCAGGCTCGAGGGACTGCTATCTGACAGATCATTGCCAGTCAAACCCTGGAATCAGGTTGGAACAGAGGTGGCAGCACCTCACCTGGTCAATGAATATGTTAAGGCTGTTGCCGGCCGGTTCCCAGGAAAACCCGGACAGGGAATGACGGTCATCGTGGATCCCGGTTCCGGCCCGGCCTGCCAGACTACCCCGGCAATCCTACAGACTCTGGGATGCAGGGTGCTCACCATCAATGGAATTATGGACGGGACATTCCCGGGCCGCCAGCCGGAACCATCACCGGAAGGGCTCAAAGGGCTCGCCGCACTGGTGATTGCAAATAACGCTGCATTCGGCGTTGCCCACGATGGCGATGCCGATCGGGCCGTTTTTATCGATGACAAGGGCGTCTTTGTGGAAGAGAATCATGAATTTGCACTCATTGCACAACATATATGCAAAAACAAAAAAGGTACCATTGTCACCCCTGTCAGTACCTCCCAGCTGGTCGAACTAGTAGCCGGTGCGGAGGGATGTACGGTGCAGTACACCCCGGTCGGAAGCATCTATGTCGCCCGTACCATGCGGGAGCTCATCGATGCTGGAATTCCCGTGATATTCGGAGGGGAGGGGAATGGGGGACTAATCTTTCCCAACCATCAGTTCTGCCGCGATGGAGGTATGACCGCTGCCGCGATGGTCGCCCTTCTTGCTGCTACCGGCAATAGTTTGTCCTATCTTCTCGGACAGCTGCCAAAACGGCATATGATAAAGGAGAAACTCGCAACTACTCATGGAGAAGAGCTCATCGAACGGCTCGGAAAACTGTATGAAGGGATGTCCATAGATCATACCGATGGCCTCAAGATCAAAAGGCGCAACACATGGGCGTTGATCAGGGCTTCCGGGACAGAACCGCTTGTCCGCATCATGGTGGATGCCGAGGAGAGCGATGCCGGTCTTGCCCTGCTTTCGGAAATAAACAAATCGGTTTTGAAAATTCTTGACGATCTCGCGTGAGCAAGGAAGATTCAGCACGGTAGCAGGGAGAAAGGATCTATTAATTTTTTGTAATTATAAAAATATTGATGTGTACCGTTTCGATAAAATACAGTTAATCGATAGAAATGGTATTTAAAATACAGATTTTTGAAAAATTTCCAATTAAATTCAAAAACAGAACTAATTTAAGATTTTTTAAAAACGCAAAGTATATCTACCATTTGAGTTAATGTCACTTTGTTTTAAGGATACCTGTAGCACCAGAGTTACGTGATGATCATATCTGCTCCAGTTACTGAAAGAATACGACAAGCGCTCGTCATGAAAGACTGGGATGGGATTGATACCATTGTTGCCGACTCAGCACGCTTTAAGGAAAAAAAGGCCCGGGCATTGATGCAGCGGACCGTAAATATGGTTATCCTGAACTATGCCTCCCAGAACAATGCACCTGAAGCACTGCTTGCAATTCGTACTATCCCATCTGAAGGTGCGGACAACCTCTTCTCCCTGATCTTAAAACAATATATCGATACGGGAAATACACAATGGCTTGACACACTCTTCATTCTCGCAGAAAAACTGGGGAAAAAAAGTCTGCGGTCGAAGATTATCGCAAGCGTGGTGCAGGACCTCATCTCAACTGGAATTGCAGATGCAAATCCCACCTTTATTGAGCTCGGGTTAGCAGCATTGAATAAAATCACGTTCCGAAAGTACCGTTCAGAATGTACTGTTGAATCCGCGTTCAGAATCACCGGATGGACCATCCAGAGCGGTAACAGTACACTTCTTTTTCAGGTCCATGCGCTTATCTGCGAAATAAATGATATATCAAAACGGGCGGCACTTCATGCAGAAATCGCACAGGCGCTCGCCACGATTGCAATTAAAAATGGAGATTTTGCCCTGTTTCTTGAGAGTATACAATTAACGGCAGAAATTTACCAGAAACTCCGGAGAAGGGAGTGCATAGACAATATTATCAGCATGGGAATGAGATCCACTTTTGGAAATGAGATGCTGGATATCCGTGCCCTCATTGCCCATTTTGAAAACCTTCCCAAGGATATCCAAGGGGAATTGATCGCTTCCCTGACAGAACAACTTCTGGACAGAGTGAAAAATAAAAATCAAATCCTGGATGACCTTGTTTTCCTCAGTAAAAAAATGCCCTTTATACTTGAACTTCTCCTCCGGAATCTCCTCATAAAAGCTGAACGATCCGGCGATCCGTGGTATCTGACAACGGCAATCGGCTTTATTCAAGACTTTCCGCCGGAAGAGAAGGCCCCGGTCAAAGATATCGTCCGCGCAGGGATTGCCATCGCACGACACACCGATTCCACGCTGGTTCTGGTACACTTGCTCCCTTTTATTGAACAATACTGTGACCGCAACGAGACCACAGGGATCTACCTGAAGTTTGTAAATATCATGCTGGAACTGGGCGATTTTGACCAAGCCACCACATTATTTTCGCAGATACCGCCCACCCGGGAAAGTCTCCCCCAATATTACATTTGCCTTGCACAATTACTCGAGGAAAGTATATTCCATGACTTGGGATCATCGCAATTCAGAGAGATTCTTGGAAATAACTCCCCCTCGGTCATTTCAAATGCCATATCACTCGCAGTTCGCGAGACCGGGCATGCTGCACCGGTTGAAGATATTGTAAAACACAGCAATTCGTTAAAGCTGCTTCTTGCCCTCCAGACCGGAAATGATTCTGTTATTACGGATTTTATCACGACACTGACCACAAGAGGCTTTCTTGATACCTGTGATTCGTTTATTCTGGTGGATCTCGCAAAATTGATCCTGAACCAATCTGTCAGGGAAGAGGCAATATCCACCGTGGTCATGAAACTAGCGGAGATCGGAGTGAGGACCCGAAACCGTGATTTTCTCCAGCAGGCGGTTGGCATCACCTGCCTGATTGAGGGGCCGACAATCCGATCATCTACGCTGAGCAGCATCATCGACGACGCAGCACTTCTTGCTGCCACTCAGGGAGACCTCGATCTCCTATTACGGATGCGGATATGGAGCAGATCTTTTCTGGACAGCGATATCGTAGCCTACGCGATCAAAAACATCACAGAAGGGGTGATAAAATATGCAAGGAGCAAACAGGATCCCGACGCCCTTGATGAGGCGTACCGCATTGTGCAGGATATCGAAGATCCGTCGTTGCGGACACAGATATGCGAGCGGATCGCTGAGTCGTTTGTCAGGATAGGGTGCGATTGTCTGCAGGATTTCGCCGGGATACAAAAAAATTATGTGAATAACGATACGTTGTTAAAACCATTCAGGAGAAGCCTGCAACTCTTGAAGGCCGAAGTGAAAAAAAACCATATCTCGTTAAAAATTGCCGGCATGATCGATATTATCCTTTTCGCCTCAAAAAAAAGCACCGAACAGGATTACATTCTCCCCCTCGCCTTATTTTCCCTCGAGATCGAGGACTCCCTGGAACGCAATGCCATGATGCTGAGAATAGTCGCCAAACTCAGCGAGGATATTATGTATCCGGACTCGGCAGATCCTTACGAGGTACTGGCGTACATTCTCCAGAACCGCTATCGTCTGCGATCCACTCCTGAAATTATTGACCTGATTCATCGTCTGCTCGATCTCACCCAAGATCCCTTCATACGCCTGAAAGGATTGTGTACCCTTGCTGATTCAGCCTTCCGGATAAACGATGAGATCCTGTGCCGGAGCATTCTTGATGAGGTCTCTGGGGCGGTTCCCGGCCTTCCCGCAGAACACCAGAAAGTCCTGATTCTTGCGGATCTGACCGTAGGATACCGCGATATCGACCCGGAAAAGGCAAGACAGTGCTTAAAGGAAGGGCTTGATAAACTGCAGGGTGTGAAGCCCGACCAGAACACCCTTGTGAGCCGGCAGATGGTAGCAGCGATTATCCGAACAGGCAACCTTCTTCCGGAGAAGATACGGATGAATCTTATCCTGGAGATCATCGCGTACGTATCCGATCCGATAGAATATGTCACGGCACTCATATCAGCCTACAGATTGGATGGTGAAGATAGGGGGAGCGCTACCCTTCGTCACATTTCAGAAGCCATCGGGAAGATTGACTCCCCTTATAACCAAGCCCTTCTCATTTTAAAACTGGTGCCACTCGCGGTACAGAACGGTGAGGACGATTTTGCCCTCGCTCTTCTGGACAGGGCAGAAGAATTATCAAAAACCATTAACATCCAACATGTTGCAGACTCAATACGCGACGAGATTGCAGGGATTCTGGCGGACTTCTCCAGAAGGCTGGGGAATGTCCAGTACCTGAAAAAATCTGCGGACATTCTTGCACATATCGAAGATGATCAATTGCGCCAGTACAGGCTCGCGCAGATAGGATTTGAGGATGCAGCGGAGAAAAGCATACCTCATATAAAGATCATGGTAATCCTGAAACGGATCATTGATGACGGAGCCCCGCCCGGTCAGATCACGGCACTCGAACAGACCGTCCGTTCTATCACCGATCGGGGGAAAAGGGCGCTCATCTACTGCAGGCTTTCCATTCTTTCCCGGGATAAGGCAGATATGAAAACAGCAAAACGGATGTTGCAGAATGCAATAAAAGAATCAGATATCATCAGACCGCTTTCAAAAAGAGCTTATATACGGTGTGATATGGCAATAAAGATGTATACCGCAGGTTACGAGAGTGTTGCGCAGGATATCCTTGACCATGCGATAGATGCAGCAACAAACATCAGGCAGTCCATTTTAAGAGATGAGGTTTTTAATGAACTGGGACTGGTCATGAGAATCATGCAGGGGGGCGGGCCAGAATGAAAACTCTTGAGATTGTGATCACGGGAAGGGTACAGAAGGTCGGTTTTCGCGCCTGTGCACGAAAGATTGCGATTGACCTGAATGTGACCGGCACAGTGATGAACCTCGCAGACGGAAAGGTCCAGATCTTTGCTACCGCAGATCCAATCATTCTGGAAAAATTCATTTCAATGCTCTACAGTTGTCCACGGGCGGTAATACGGGATATTCATACCACGGAAATTCAGCCACGAACCTATGCCGAATTCTCAATCATCAAAAACAATGGACGGGTCAGTACATTACTATGAAGTCTTCTGTTTTTTGGATGGCCCGTAAAAAATTATTTACCTGACAATCCAGTTTTTGGTTGTCTATGGAGTTCTTGAACGAAACGATCAGGGTTTTGATCAGATTATCCGAAAGCATGCACCGTGAAGAGGTCTGTTCAAAGTCCACTGGTTTTAAGGAGTCCTGTGCAATGCTGCATACGACAGAATCTATCATCTCCGCTTTGAACGGTCCGATAAAATCCCGCACAAGCGAGCCCGGCCCCTCATGCAAAAGACCTCGATCAGGATTCAGCCGGGCACCGATCACCGAGACGCAGCAGTTCCCGAACAGCATCGCATACCCAAACGAGAAGATTGCATTTATCGGATCGCATTGCGGCCGTATCGTCCGCCTCCTGAAATCGAAGCATCGGGGAATATCCCGTGAGAGGATCTCGTAATACATATTTGTCGTCAGGTCAGACAAGTGGCGAATATCATCCAGTTTTACCAGGTACTCGAGATCATGGAGGGCATTGTGGAGAATCTGAATCTCTCCCTCGTATAAAAGAGTCGATCCCCGCTGTTCCTGGAGCTTTTCGATCGCGATCAGGCGTGATTTGAGGGAGGCTTGTGCAAGATTTGTCGCGTACCGGTACCGGGGGATGTCCTCCTGAAGACGCTGAATGGTTTTATCGTACGTATTCCCATAGGCTTGCAGGATTCCAACGGGTGTGCCATCCGGTTCAAAAAAGGAGACGCATGAGCCGTTTTTGAGCAGATGAGAGATAGTGGTCGAGTTTATCTGATGTCCACCCACAATGAGAAGATGCTGGATCTCATCAAGCGGGTACTCCTCGATCTTCCCCTTATTGAGAATAATGAGTTTTTTTTGCGTGGACTTGATATGAGCGCCAAACCCATACACTGCCACCCAGGGGATCGCTCGTGTCATAGAAGCCCGCATGAAAACGCTTGATTTAATCTACATAGTGCCATTTTCCTCCTGATTAAAGCATCGCTTTGGTCATCGTGCCCTAAAAACCGGCACAATCGGGTATTTTTTGTCCCGCAGCGCAGGTACACCCGGGGACAATGAAGTATAAAGAATATAAGGTGCCATTCATACAGTGTCATGCAATAGCATAACAGGTGATGCGGATGTTCTGGAATAAAAAAATGGAGACGCTGAAACCTGCAGATCTCAAGGCTCTTCAGCTCAAGCGGTTGAAAAAAACCCTTCACGCCGTACAACACGTTGATTTTTACCGACAACAGTTTGAGTGTGCCAGGGTCTCTGCTACCGATATCAAAACCCTTGAGGATGTCCGGAAATTGCCCTTCACAAGGAAACAGGATCTCCGTGATGGCTATCCGTTCGGGTTTTTTGCCGTCCCGATGCAAAAGATCGTGCGGATCCATACGACATCAGGAACGACCGGGAAACCCACCGTGGTCGGGTATACCCGCCGGGATCTGGATACCTGGGCAAACCTTATCGCCCGCAACATGACTATGATAGGCATCGGCGAGAACGACGTCTTCCAGAACATGGTCAATTATGGGATGTTCACCGGCGGGCTGGGGTTCCATTACGGTGCAGAGCTCATCGGGATGACGGTCATCCCGAGCGCTACCGGGAATACCCGGCGCCAGATAGAGATGATCCGCGATTTTGGCGTGACCGCCATCCACTGCACACCCAGTTATGCAATGCACTTGTCAGAGGTTGCCGAGGAGATGGGCGAACCTCTTGAGAGCCTCAGGACCGGTATTTTCGGTGCCGAGCCTTGGTCGGATACCATGAGGCAGACACTCGAAAAGCGCCTTGGCGTTACGGCATTTGATTCGTACGGCATGAGCGAACTCTTCGGCCCGGGCGTCGCGTTTGAATGCCCCGAGCGGGACGGTCTGCATATCTGGCACGACAGCTACCTAGCAGAAATCATCGATCCCAAAACCTGCGAAAGTCTTCCTGATGGAGAACGGGGCGAGCTAGTGGTAACGCCGCTTGTCAAGGAGGCAATGCCGCTCATCCGCTACCGGACCGGTGATATCACCATGCTTATGGAAGACGGGTGTCTCTGCGGCAGGGGGAAAAAGATCGCCCGGCTGACCGGCAGAAGCGATGACATGCTGATCATCCGCGGGATCAATGTCTTCCCGTCCCAGATCGAACATGTGCTTCTCAGGATTCCAGAGGTGGGCAATCAGTTTATGGTATATATCGACAGAATCAATCATCTGGATGAGATGACCGTAGAAGTCGAGATCAACAGGAGCCATTTCAGCGGGGAACTTGCAGATCTTGCCAAGATCCAGAAAAAAGTAGTAAAAGAACTGCACGACACCCTTGAACTACGGACAACCGTAAAACTGGTCGAACCGGGTTCGCTGCCCAGGTTCGAGGGAAAAGCCAAGAGGGTCATCGATCGGAGAGGTGACATCTGATGCAGTACTGGGATCCGCGTGTAGAAGAGATGCCAGCAGAGGATCTCCGGAAGGTCCAGTATAAATTATTAAAAAGCCTGGTCTGCCGGCTCTACAGTTTCTCGCCCTTTTACCATGACCGCATGAAAGAGCAAAACGTCCACCCGGATAATATCAGGGAGTTATCAGATATCAGAAAACTCCCCTTTATGTTCAAAGGAGATCTCCGGGATAATTATCCCAATCGCATCTTCACCGCTTCGCAGGATGAACTCGTGCGGTATCATGTCTCCTCCGGGACAACGGGAAAGCCGACGGTGGTCGGGTATACTCAGCGGGATCTCGATATCTGGACATCTTCGCTTGCCCGGGCACTCACCTCTGTAGGTCTGGGGAGAGGCGATGTCATCCAGGTCAGTTACGGTTACGGCCTGTTCACCGGGGGCCTCGGGATGCATTACGGGGCAGAACGGATCGGCGCAACCGTCCTCCCGACCAGTGTCGGGAACACCGAGCGCCAGCTAGAGCTGATGCAGGATCTCAATGTGACCGCCATTGCCTGCACCCCATCCTACCTGCTCCATATAGGTGAGGTTGCAGAGAAGATGGGCCTTGATATCAAAAAGGACACCTGCCTTAAAACAGGAATCCTTGGCGCCGAACCCTGGACCGAGGGAATGCGCACCAGGATAGAGAACTGGTTGGGCATCAAGGCCTACGACATTTACGGGACAAGCGAGCTCTCCGGACCGATGTTTACCGAATGCACAGAACAGAACGGTTTTCATATCTGGTCGGATATCGCTTATGTGGAGGTCATTGATCCCAAGACAGGCGAACTCCTTGAAGCGGGCGAGAAAGGCGAACTGACCATCACGATGCTCCAGAAAGAAGCGCTCCCGATGATACGGTACCGGATCGGTGATATCTCCTCTCTCGATGAGGACGTATGCCCGTGCGGCAGGACAAGCCCGAGGATCAAACGAATCCAGGGAAGGGTAGACGACATGCTGATCATCAGGGGTATCAATGTCTTCCCTTCACAGGTGGAATACACCCTGATGTCGATCCCCGAGGTCGGAGAGCATTTCCAGATCGTGGTCGAGCGTTCGGGTGCGCTTGACGACATGCTGGTTCGGGTCGAACTGACCAGGGAGTCTTTCAGCGACAAGATCACCGATCTGATGAAGATCCGACAGAACGTAGAACACCGGCTCAGGAACGCGCTGAACGTTGCCGTGGACGTCGAACTGGTGGAGCCGGGATCCCTGCCACGGTTTGAAGGGAAGTCAAAAAAAGTGATCGATAAGAGGGTGTTGTAAGATGGACAGGAAAAAGTACGTCATCAAACAGATCTCGATATTCTCGGAGAACCGCCCGGGCAGGTTGGCCTCGGTTGCCCAGGCATTAGGAGAGGAGAAGATCAACATTCTTGCATTCAGCATCGCCGAGGCAAGCGGCTTTGGCGTTATCCGTGCGCTGGTGGATCACCCGCAGAAAGCGTATGAAAAACTCTCATCGCTGGGATTCAATGTTGCCTTCACCGATGTGATCGCCGTCCAGATGAAAGACCAGCCCGGGGGTCTCTTTGAAATCGCAAAAGTCCTGGGCGACGCCGGCATCAACATCGAATATTCCTATGCCTACTCGGGGAAGAAGGCCGCGGTGCTCATCCTCCGCGTGGATCAGGTAGAGGATGCAATCGAAAAGATACTGGCATCAGGTGCGACCCTGCTGGAATATTCAGTCTTCCATTAGGACCGTTCTCACTTCTTTTCCCATTTTATCAGTTCGGCCACTGCTGAGAGCGTGCTGCCCCGGCGAATCTCCTCGCGGATTCTCGCCTCGGTCTTTTTGACCTCAAGCGACCTGCGGGCAACCTCGTATGCCCGCTCGCCGGGGATTACCACGACACCGCTCTCATCCCCGACGATCCAGTCGCCAGGCCGGATGTACTGCCCGCAGCACTGGATCTCTGTGTTGATCTCCCCAAACCCCTTGGGTTCACCGGCGTTGGGAACGACAGCCCGGGCAAACAGGGGGAACTTCATTGCCCGAATATCATCGATGTCGCGGGCTGCACCGTCGATCACAACACCGGCAATTCCTCTCTGGATGCTGCTTAAGGTGGCAAGCTCACCCCAAGGAGCGACATGGACACCGCCATCGTTGTTGATCACAAGAACGCTGCCGGGTGCTGCAACTTCGATGGCCTCCACGGGTTTGGCCCAATCACCAGCCACCGTGAGTACTGTTACTGCTTTTCCCGCCATTTTCACATTGCCGCAGAGTGAAACCAGTCCCGGGAGCGCGCCCTTCCGGTGCATCGCGTCGCTGATGTTGGGTGTGGAGACCTGCATCAGGAGCGTATGGATCTCTTCGTCCTGACTCTTTTTTTCCGGGGTCGCAAGGGAGGGCGAATCAAGGGACTTGCGGATCATATGGGCCGACCCCTCAACATCGGCAGATCGAGCGATCCATCCACCGACAATCACAATATCCGCACCGAGCTTTGCTGCCTCTCCCGCAGTGACCGCATCAAGCCCTCCCGCAACTGCAACCGGGATGTGGATTTCACCCCGGATGGCCTGGAGAAGGTCGAGGGAGTCCTTGCCGATCATCTGCTGGTCGATGCCAACATGGGCCGCAATAATATCGACTCCGAGAGATTCAAGCTCCCGGGCACGCCGCACCGGATCCCGGACATTGATGAGATCTGCCATCAGCCGGGCCCCGTATAACCGGCCTGCCCTCACTGCCTCGGCAATGACTGCATCATCCGCATCGGCGAGGATACAGACAATGTTTGCCCCGGCCTTTGCAGCCATCTCAACCTCCAAGGTACCGGTATCGGCTATCTTCATGTCTGCCACTATGACCGCATCCGGGAACTGCCCGCGTAACGTACGGATAGACTGCATCCCCTCGCTCTTGATGAGTGGGGTGCCGGCTTCGATCCAGTCTGCTCCGCCGGCGAGCGCCTCTCGCGCGATCTGTGCGGCCCGGTTCAGTTCGAGAAGGTCCAGCGCCACCTGCAGGACTATCTTTTTCATAAATTATGATGGGATGTACAGGATGTTTAATCATTGTGAGATCCGATTCCAGCCGGATCACCGGGAGATAAGAAAAAGGATATGGCGGTTTATTGAGAGATCAATCTTTCCTATAGGTATCAGAAAAGACCAGGTTTTTTGTCTCTTTCTTAGGCGCAGGAACGATCTCGAGGGGCAACCCTGCGGGAACCAGTGCGACCAGGGTGTACTTCTCCGGAACATTCAGGAGATTCCTGAGTTCCTCTGCATACTCCTTCTTATCACCTGCCACCCAGCAGGAACCCACCCCGTAGGCCTGCAGGCCGAGAATCAGGTTTTCTGTCGCTGCGCAGCAGTCTTCCAGATAATATTTTGCATTACGCTCCCCGAAAATTACAAAACAGATGGGTACCTCTGCGATGAATTTCCCATGATCGGTCATCGCCGCAATTTTTTTGAGCAGGTCCCCTGAACGTATGACACCGATCAGCCACGGCTGCAGATTCATGGCAGTCGGAGCATGTACCGCACATTCGATGACATCGTGGATAAAAGATTCATCGATCGGATCCGGCTTAAATTTCCGAACACTATGCCGTCCTTTGATGACCGCGGTTACAACATTCATACACCGGATATGGAGAAACGGCGGATAAAAAGGTTATGGAGGGGATGATCAGTGCTCTTTTTTAAGCACAATAATCGCGAGGACACCGAAAGAAACAAGGGTTAGGATCGCGCCAAACCCGGGAGATCCGACAGTAGTTGTCTCCACCGGGATGGGTGTGGTAGCAATGGTAGAGACCGTAGCTGATGTTGTCGTAACAACGGGAACCGGGGTACTGGGAGTTATCGTTGGTATTGTGGTGGGAACCGCGGTAATCTGTGTCGTGGGTAGGAGGGGAGAAGGTGTTTGTACAGTGCTCCCCGGTGTCGTTGTTATCGTTGTAGGGACATTCACCGAGAGCAGCGGGTTCTGCTCCTGATCGAGAAGACTGGTCTGCTGGCTTATCGTTTTACCGGGTACTCCATAATTATCATACATATCATTCACATCACATTTTGCCCAGATAGTATACGTTCCCGTAACGTACTGGGAGTTCCCGGTGTCCCAGCTCCAAGGAGTTGTATAGTCCGCTTGTGAAATCACGAGGTTTTCAAGAGAGTGCAGTTGCGGAGTTGCTGAATTATCGAGAAGTGCGGAGTAAGTACCTCCTACAGGAGATTGGACATAGATAGTAATACCTTCAGATGTCGATCCCCCCGAGGGTCTCGAGAAAATCGGAAACAGGTTCGTATCGATCGTGAATGCAACCTGATCGCCTCTGGGCACCCAATGGTTCGTAACATCAAGATTGATGGACGTATCCATTTCCCGGATCTCCAGCGAGGGATCTGCAACAATGAAAGCGATGCCATCCGGTTTCCCTTGTGCATTAAGCCGGTACCACGTTCCGGTGTACTGTCCAAATGCCGAAGAGGACACGACAAAATTTGAAAGAGAGGTGACCTGCATCTGGCTGTCAGGAGAACTTGTCGCAATCGCCGCCCCGGATGCCCACCACCCTATAGCGGTATCCCCTCCCATGGCTGCGGTTACATCAAGACCCTGTTCTCCAATGAAAACGTATCCTCCCTGCTGGATGGTCGTATATGCTCCTGCCGCCATTGCCGGGACGACAAGTAGGCATAGGCACATAAGAACGATCCCCAGCCGGACTTTTGATTCAGTTCGCATAGTTTTCAATGCTGCTTTGGTCTTAAAAAAAGTGACGCTCCTCAAATTAACCTCAGCGATGAGAGATAAACGGTAGACCATAGTCAATAACTCCGGCAAGGAACGCCACCATCATCGAGAAATATACAATTGATGATTTGGGGGGCAGACAAAAGGGGTCTCCATGTATCGAAAGAAACAGATTCGGTACGGGATCGGCCCGGGACATTTTTCTTTCTTTGCCGGTCCAGGACTCCAGAACAAAAACGCGCGATCTGGTCATGATGCCACCCCGGAGACGGAAAAATTGAGTTGGATGTACATGCAACTGTTGGATGTACATGTGATAGTTGCATGTACATGTGACATCGCGTTTTCGGGACGGAAATTTTTTGGCCGGATCCGCTGGACCATTGAGAAACCCCAAGCGGATCGCAGTAGTGTAGCCGGTGCCCATATCATGATGATAGAACCAAGCACAATCGGTCCGGTACACGATGATCCGGTTCTCTTCTCCCCCAAGGTATGGGGACAACTGTCATTTTTATTGTTCCAATGCCCGGTGAGATCCAAGAATATGCCTTCTCCCCGGATTGCGGCAGTTAAAGCCGAACTAATAATCGGTGAGCGTTATTCTCTGCATATCGCATCGAAATTTTCGTAAACCCTTTTCCCATCAACTGTATGGCTGACCTCAGGATGCCACTGAAGCCCGTAAATCCGGTTCTCCGGGCATGCGATAGCCTCCACCTCGCAGATACCGGAACTGGCAAGGACCGTAAATCCTTTGGGCACCCTGCAGACCTCATCCGCATGCGACGCCCAGACGGGGATCTTCTCAGGATACCCTGTCAGGATATCGTCATGATCACGGATGGAAACCTCAACCGATCCGTATCCTCCGGATTTTCCCGGATGAACATCGCCGCCAAACTTTCTCGCGATGATATGAAGCCCAAGGCAGATCCCAAGAACCGGGAGCCCGAGATCCAGGTACTCAGCACACACCCCGGCACGCTCGATCGCCGGCCCGCCGCCAAGAATAATGCCCCGGTACCTTGTAGCGACCTCCTCTTTGGGGGTCGTATTGTGGATCAGTGTCACATCGATATCCAGATCTCTCAGGGCACGGTGTATCAGATGGTTGAACTGCCCATAGTTGTTGACCACGCAGATGGGGAGCATTGTTACAGATCCTTATGATAAAAGGGCTATTAAGCCTGATCAGCTGTATGCCTGGACCGTCCCAAAGATCTTCTCTTTGATTTGGGCCGGGGTAAAACCCATGACCGAGGCCATGAAAATGGCTCCCCCGGCTCCGGTTCCTTCCTTGACCTCCCCGGTACAGTAGCGGGCAAGGCCATCGTGGCCGAGTTCGCCAAACCCGGGGTCGACATAATACACGGGCATCCCGATCATCACAACAAGCTCCTGCACGTTTGCCGTAGGGTCGTCACGGACATACACAGTCGTGGCAACAGCGGGCAGGGGGCCCTTCATCGCCTTGATCACACCGCAGACCGCAAGCATCTGGGTTCCCCCGGCAAGCACCAGCGTCCCGGAATACGTATGGGCGATACCCGCCGCAACCGGGATCATCGGATCGCCGACACACCTGATTATTGCGAGGGGATCCTTGAGGATATCAGGAGAGATACCAGCAAGAACATCCCGGCAGATCGCTTCTTTCTGGTCAAGAGGGTTCCGGACGAAACTGCTGCTGACCGTGGCAGGATACCCGAGGGCCCGGAGTACACAGAGCGCGGTCGTCGTCCCTCCCGGCACGCACTCACCCAAGACAAGGAGGTCCCCCATCCCCGACAGGATCTTGCCAATCTCCTGCCCATGGGTGAAAAGTTGGTGTGCGAGAGGCACGGCATCCCCGGTCCGTGGATCGTTTCCCACGCCCCCAAGGGCGTCCAGGTACGGGACTGTCAAGGGGTACTTCAGCCCGGCATTGATAAAGAGCGGGGCAACACCGGTCAGCTCCATCATCGCACGCGTAATAGTGGCCGGGGTGGGGCAACCGGTGGGGGTATTGGGCTTGAGATTCAGGCTGGTAATCCGGCCGGTCGTGACCAGTTCGGCATCGAGGTTCGGAGTAAGAAGTGTTTGTTCCGGGGTCGGGCCGGCACCGGAGATACCGGGGATAGTGGAGATCAGGGTATTCCCGAGGATGACGCAAAAGGCGGGTTTTTTGCAGGAAACTGGGGGTGCTCCGGTAAGAAACGGCATAGTACTCAGGATAGGATCATCTTTTGTCCATCAGGTTTGAAGATATCGCCTTGTTGTTTCATAACCCTCTAATAGGAGCGTCCCCCAGTACATGTCTGAAATGTTTGAGATCGAAGCCCGGCTGGAAACAAAGGGGATCACCCTTAATGCCATGGTGGATGCGGCCATGGGGCTCTATGTCTCCCACGGAATACCGGACGCGCAGGCGGCTGAAAATATCAGAGAAAAAATTAAGAAATACCTCGCGGATCCCAACGTCGCCTCCCTGCTCCTTGGCGCCGTGCTGCTCGAAGAAGAGCTCTACGAGAACCGGAAAGACTCCGAGATCGCCGAGGACCCTGTTTTTTTACTGAGCGATGAGATCATCGGCATGGCCATCGCCGAATGTATAGGCGGGACTTATGCACGGTTCGAGTTTACCCGGTACGATCAGAAAAAGCCCGGCATCCTTGCAACGCTTGGACCTTTCCTCGACGATGCCGTGGCAGGCCTGATCGCCGGATGCACCTCCCGCCTGTACAGTGAATGCGTATGAAACCGGTTCTGTCACTTTTACAGTTTACTACCATTTTCCCCATGGGAAAAACTCAGGATTTCGATCTTTTTGCACGGCATTCCTGGATTTTTCCGATTGCAGGATATGTGATAGCCCTTCTGGTCGCTGTGCCGGTATTTTTTATTGCAGATAAGACGCTTGCTGCGGCTGTTGCGGTCGCCGGGGTAATCCTCCTGTCCGGTGCCCACCATTTCGACGGCCTGCTCGATCTTGGCGACGGCCTGATGGCACAGGGGGACAAGGAGAAACGAACACGGGCCCTCACTGACCGGTACGTCGGTGCCGGGGGCATTGCCGCAGGACTGGTCGTCACCCTCCTGCTTTTTGCCGGCCTCCATGCAGCCGCATCCCTGATATCAGCCCTGATCATTGGAGAGGTTGCTGCAAAATTTTCCATGGTCTTTCTTACTGCGTACGGGACGCCATTCAAAGAAGGGATGCACAGTTACCTCCACCGGTTTGCAAAGCCCTATTTTCCCTTCCTCTCATTTCTGTTGTGCATCCCCCTTGTTCTCCTCCCGGTATCCCCCTTCCACCTCGCGGTCGCCGCTATCGTCATGATCCTCTGCCCGGTCGTGCTCCTTGTCCTATCCGAACGATTGTTCGGGGGTGTCAATGGCGACGTGGTCGGGGCGGCAAACGAGATCACCCGGGCGCTCGTGATTGTTGCGCTGGCACTGGCCTGAAAACCTCACCCATTTCCGGGGGTACCGGGCGCAGCAAATCCAATTATGTCTGTACGACGGTCCTTGAAAACGAGCGTTCAGAGTGCATCTGCCGATGATATGAAGGTTGAATGATGTGAGAGAGTGCCATCTTCTTTTAAAAGAGCGACAGGAAGTAGGGAATCGATAGACGATCTGCAACCGAAAAATGTTCCGTGGTTAAAAATTCCACCGGCTTTCTGTTTTAAAATAGTGAGTCAGTACAATTTTTGAAAACCCTGGTTGGTATCATCATCACATTCTATTGCGGCTCCGTCACGGACCAGCGCATTGAACATCAGTGCAGCGTTCATGAGCGTTTCATCAGCAACGCCTAGGTGACGCAGATCGCTGAGCGCCTTTACCTGGGGGGAGGGGGCCAGACGGTTCCCTACCCGGACACCCTGGCAATGCCTGCAGTACGCGCAGGTACTGTATACTGACACGCTGCCCGTGGCACAGACAACAGTGACCCGGTTTTTTGCGGTATCACGCTGGAACGATAGGGTCTTCATACCCATGAGAATACTCAGACAAACGATATGAGAATATCGATATTTATTCTCACCTGAAAAAAGGTGCGTGGAATCGAAATACTTTAAATAGATGCGTCTCATATATGTAATACTCGCATAGACAGACGGTATGCGTATTACCCCACGTTTGGGAGGAACAATTAATGGCATCTGATAAGCCCCATCTGAATCTGGCTGTCATCGGACACATCGACCACGGAAAGTCAACCACCGTCGGCCGGATGATGTTCGAGACAGGTGCAGTACCTGCACATATTATCGAAGCCTACCGCAAGGAGGCTGAATCGAAGGGTAAGGCGACTTTCGAATTTGCTTGGGTCATGGATAACCTCAAGGAAGAGCGGGAGAGAGGTATCACCATCGATATTGCGCATAAGCGGTTCGATACTCCGAAGTTTTACTTCACGGTCGTAGACTGCCCGGGACACAGGGACTTTGTCAAAAACATGATTACCGGTGCATCACAGGCCGATGCCGCAATCCTTGTCGTGGCAGCCCCTGATGGTGTCATGGAACAGACCAAGGAGCATGTGTTCCTTGCGCGTACCCTTGGCATTACCCAGATCATTATTGCCATCAACAAGATGGACGCAGTAAAATACGATGAGAAACGTTTCAACGAAGTTAAAAAGGACCTCTCGGATCTCATCAAGATGGTTGGATATAAACCTGAAGAAACTCTTTTTATCCCGATCAGTTCGCTCCAGGGTATCAACATCAAGGTAAACAGCCCTGAAACCCCATGGTACAAAGGCCCTGCACTGATTACCGCTCTTGATACCTTTAAAGAGCCTTCAAAACCAACTGACAAGCCGCTTCGCCTGCCAATTCAGGATGTCTACAGTATCAGCGGTATCGGAACTGTGCCTGTCGGCCGTGTCGAAACCGGTATCATGAAGAAAGGCATGAAGGTTTCATTCATGCCGGCAAACAAGGATGGAGAAATCAAGTCCATCGAGATGCACCACGAGGAGATTCCCCAGGCAGTCCCCGGGGACAACATCGGCTTCAACGTCCGTGGTATTGCAAAGGGTGACATCCGCCGCGGCGATGTCTGCGGTCCTGCCGAGCAGCCCCCGACGGTTGCAGATGAATTCACTGCACAGGTCGTCGTGCTCCAGCATCCAAGTGCAATAACAGTCGGTTACACACCGGTCTTCCACTGCCACACAACCCAGACCGCATGTACGTTCATCGAGCTCAAGAAGAAACTCGACCCGCGCTCCGGCCAGACCAAGGAAGAGAATCCCACATTCTTAAAAACCGGTGACGCGGCCATCGTCCAGATAAAGCCGACGAAACCCATGGTCATCGAGAATGTCAAGGAACTTCCGCAGCTGGGAAGGTTTGCCGTCCGTGATATGGGATCAACGATCGCTGCCGGAATGTGCATTGCAATCCAGCCGAAACAGATGAGATAACATTTTTTTGGTGATCATAATGCAAAAAGCCAGAATTCGCCTGACAGGAACAGATTTCAACAAGGTAGAGACGGTCTGTGACAGGATCCGCGAGATAGCCGAACGCACAGGAGTAAATCTGGCTGGGCCCATACCACTCCCGACAAAAAGGCTCGTTGTGCCCATCCGCAAAAGCCCTGACGGGGAGGGAACCGCAACATTTGATCGCTGGCAGATGCGTGTGCATAAGAGACTGATTGATATTGATGCAGACGAGCGTGCACTCCGCCAGCTGATGCGGATTCAGGTGCCAAAAGATATCGGAATTGAAATTGTACTGGAAAGTTGAAGGTGCGGCACGTGGAGAAGGCCGCTTTCTTTTCCGATAAAATAAAGAAAATTTTTACTTTCGAGAGAGTTTTTCTTTTAATTTTTCTGGTTGCCATTATCCTCCGGTTCTGGCACCTTGATCTCAAATTGTTCCATCACGACGAAGCCATCCATTCCTGGTTTTCCTTTACCCTTCTGACAAAAGGTACTTGGGTCTACGATCCCAGTTATCATGGCCCGTTCCTTTACTATGTCACCGCTGGCATGTTCTCGCTCTTTGGCGCCTCAGACCTGGTTGCACGGCTGCTTCCTGCATTGTTTGGCACCATGCTTATCCCGCTGGTGTACTGCATCCACCGCCTTGGGTATATCACCAAAGCGCAGACGCTTGTTGTCGCGCTGTTCCTTGCCATCTCCCCGGATATGGTGTACTTCTCCCGGTTCCTCCGTCATGACATTTTCATGCTTTTTTTCACGATGCTCCTTCTTGTTGCCCTGCTCTATTACTTCGAGCGGGGGCAGCTGCGGTACGTGATCATCGCAGCGTTGGCAGCAGGCGGGGCACTGTGCTGCAAGGAAGAGATGCCCTTCATCCTGATGATCTTTATCTCATTTTTCGGTTTTGCCATCTGGAGAAAACGGATCAGCCTGCCCCCGCAATGGAAAAATGATCTCCTTATCGGAGTGTTGATTATTTTAGGGGTTATGGTCGCCCTCTATTCGGCATTTGGGATGCATCCGGAAACCCTGGTCGGGCAGAATTTTCAGGTAAATACTACCGGATGGTACCAGGCCGTTGATCACTGGGTGTCCATGTCCAACGAACAGCGTTTGGGAGGCCCGTTTTATTTCTATATTCCACTATACCTGCTGTATGAAGTACCGATCTTCCTTCTGGCCATCCTAGGAACGCTCCAGTTCATAGCCACGGATACCAGCCTGATCCTTACCGGTAAACGCCTGAAGAACTGGCTGGCAACGAAACGTTTCGCGCTGTCGACAGCAGATCTTGCAGCAACGAGCCTGACCCAGCTCAAAACAGCAAAATCTGCCCCGGAGAAATCGGACCTCTTCTTCCAGCTCTGTATTTACTGGATGATCCTGACCATGGCATTTTATGGATATGTCGGGGAGAAGGTGCCTTGGCTCATCATTCACCAGCTGCTCCCGATGTGTTTTGTTGCTGTGTACAAGCTGAACTGGCAGAAGGTAATCTTTGCTCTCATAGGATGCCTATTCCTGGCCCTGATGACATGGCATGTCGCTTTCATCCCCGCCGACATTAATGAACCGATTGTCCAGGTTCAGAACTCAGAGGATCTCAGAACCGTTATGGGCATCATGGACAATTCGAGTCGGGTCGTCCTTGCATCGCAGGATTACTGGCCGTTACCGTGGTATTACCGGGGTGATCGGTGGGATAAAATCACCTTCTATGGCCAGAAAGAAGACATTGCAACACTCACCACGGGGCACCCGGGCGTGATTATCCTTCACGATACCGAGAGTTATGATTCGATACCGGGGTACAATAAACAGACCTACAAACTGGATTACTGGTTCTCATTCTATGATAACGAGAACCGGCTGCCGGATTATTATTTCCACCGGGATGGGACCATGGGTAGTATTAATCTCGATGTGTTCACCTTGCAACAGTAAAAGCCCTTTTTTATCCGGAAAAACCAGACCCGGTCAGACTAACTCACCGATAAAAAGATCTATTGTTCGTGTTCTTACTACGATAATATGTGATGGTAGTGAGACTTCTCTTGGCTGAGAGAACGGGGCTTGCCCCGTATTCCTTCATTTCCGGGATGACAGGTCTTGCCTGATTTATTCTCATAAAACGGGATTTCTCTTCGATATTAAAAGAGGAAACGACATCGTGTTGAAACACTCTTCGCGGCTCTAAAAAAAAGAGGATCACGTTCTTAAAAGAGATCTTTGCCCTCAGAAAAAACAGGATTTACTGCATTCCATCTTTGATGACACTGCAGAGCAAAAGGAGGAGGGAGAAATTCAGCCCAGCTCATCCCATCTGGAGCGTTTACGGTAGATGATTAAGCCGACGATAATTAATACTACCACAACCACACCAACAACAATAAGCAGAACGCTGGAGCTGAAGATTGAGCCGATGCCACTGAGCCCCGCAAACGGGTTCCATGTTGCTTCTACTGCGGCCTGAAACGTGAGTGCATCGTTGTAGGACTGATTTCCTTCCGTATATGCCTGCTCAGCTTCTGAGCGTGCCGATGCATAGTTGCCAGTAGTCACAAAATTGTTTGCTGTTGATATGTAGCTCACTGCAATTTCCCTCTCGTTGATGACCGTTGACAACCGGGCGTCATTTGCCGTACTTGCGTTGCCCTGGAAATATGCAATCAATTGATCGACATTATTGATGGGCCCCTGTGCAGCAGAGATCTCAGATTCTGCCCAGGCTTTATCGAGAAGCGTTTCCCCATTCGAGATGGTGGACGTAGCCGTAGAGATATCATTTAACGCATCGGAATACGAACTCGATGGTAACGCCTGGGCCTGGGTGATCTGACTCTGGGCAGTGTTGTATTGTGCTTCCGCTGCAGATGTATCAACACCCAGTGCCGATTTTTCATCGATGTCAGTCTTCAGCTGGCTGAGCTGGGAATTCGCATTCGCAATGGCAGTCGTAATATCATTAGTATTAACCACCAGGGCAGTCTGAGAATAGGGCGTCCCAAGCTGGTTACCGTTGCTATCATCTTCCCAGACTTGGATCAACGTCTGGTTTGACGTCTGCGTTACCGTGGGCGCTGTCCCGGACAGCGTCACCCCTATCGTAACATCATCGCTGGATTTGTAGGTTAATAAAAAACCACTGATATCGACAGTTGCAGATGAAGCCTGAGTGGGTGCTGTCGGGTTTCCATTTACATTAATAATGTACGACCATTGTGGTGATTTCAATTGCGTATTCATCAGGAGATCGTTTGTTGAAGTTTGCCCGCTGGGTTCCTGCACAGTAAATGAAACAGATACCGCCGTTCCCGGCGTCAATGCCCCGCTGCTCGGGGTTATAGTCATTGAATTTATCGTATATGCTACAGAAACTGCGGGCACAACAAGTGCCAACAGGGCCACAATCAAAATTAACTGTTTCAATCCCTTTCCCTTCATCATCAACCTCACTCGAACAACGGTTCTATACCTTCCTCAAACATAGTGGATTTCTTCTCCTTGGATTTAATAACCTCTTCTTTTGTTTCCTTTGCGATATCAAGGAGTTCCTTGATACGGGGTGCATTACCGACCGTTGCAAGCATGACAACCGCGGCGACGTACTCACTGTTTACCGGATAATCCCCACCTCTTACTTCCACGCCGGCAATATTCTCTTCCACCCAGCTCTTGGCCTTTTCAACGCCCTTCCGGTCCATTTCATCCGGGGGGCCTGCGATAAGAACCAGCGCACGCTCAGCGGTTGAATAATCACAAGGCAGGGTAAGACGCCCGAGCATCGCTCTGCGGACAAGGCCGACAATCTTCGCTGACCGGTCCTCTCCCATAAGCACTTCCTCGTTTGCCTCCTTCTTGCCCCCGAAGGTATCCTTGATGTTCTCCCTGATACCCCCCAGAAGCCCCCGCTGCTGCTTGGTACGGGTGCTGAGCACTTCACTGACAGCATATCCCACCGAGGTGATGCCGCCGCCGCGGAGGGTGTTGATGATCTCACTTGAGTCCACGACCATCTCACCAACACCCATCCGGCCGACTTCACCTGCGCGGAAGAGAATGGCAAATCTCCGTACAACTTCGTTATTGAGGCGCTGGAATGCACTCTTGACGCTCTCGCCCTCGTTTTTCCATGCACTGTTATCAAAAATGAAGGTATTATCCGCCTCGTTAACAAGCGTGGTCAAACTACGGGCTGCATTGTAAGAATAAAGCCGGCCCTCTTCCGGTGCCGGGATAATACCCAATGCGTAAACCGGCTCCCGATAGATCCGCTTGAGATGGCGTGCAAGCACCGGGGAACCACCGGAACCGGTTCCCCCGCCAAGTCCTGCAACGATCACAAACGCATCGATATCGTGGGTTCCGCGGGAATCGACAGCATTGATGATGCTGTCGATCTCGTCAGCGGTAACCCGGGCACCGGTCACGTTATCTGTACCCACGCCGTGACCTTTGACCATGGTCTGCCCGATGAGAATGCGATCTTTCATCTCGATGTGTTTGAGGCCCATCAGATCGGTCCGTGCGGTATTAACGGCAATTCCCCGGAAACTATTGGTTCCGAGCTTCTTGTCCTGTTCAATGAACATGTCGACAATTTTGCCCCCCGCTTGACCAAAACCAATGAAAAAGACCCGCATCTGGTTACACCCTCCAATGGGCTGACGATTTAATATTCTCTTTTAATTCTTTTAAGTTCTTTTCTTTCTTTTAAGAACTTTAATTTCGACAATACAAAAACTTTCTTACAAATACCGTCATGTTCCGTCGCATTTTTCCAGAACGGTTCCGGAGCCTTTTTCATTTGATCCCGAACAAATAATAGCAGTAACACATCATGAAGATCGGGATACTCGGGGGGGGCCTGAGCGGGCTGGTCGCCGCCCATGCTTTGGCCGGAGAACATGACGTGGTACTGTTCGAGAAGATGCCGTACCTGGGAGGGTGCCTCTCTTCATACCATATCGACGATTACTGGATCGAACGGTATTACCATCACTGTTTCTCCGATGACACACAGTTATTTGCTCTCATCCGGGAACTCGGCCTGTGGGACAAACTTGAGTGGCTGGAGGGGAGCACCGGCTGCTTTTCCGGGGATACACTCTATCCGCTCACGACCCCCCTGCAGATTCTGCGATGGCCGGAACTGTCACTTATCGATAAAGCACGGCTTGCCCTCCTGACCCGCCATGCAAAAAAAATCGATGTACTTTCTCTCGATGATATCACGGCTGAGACGTATATTCTTGACCATCTCGGCCCCCGCATCTATTCCTCGTTCTTTGAACCCCTGCTGAGAAGCAAATTCGGAAAGAACCGGAGCAAAGTATCTGCGGCATGGCTGATCAGCCGCATCGCTATCCGGTCGAACAGGGGCGTTGCCGGTGAACATCTTGGGTACCTGAACGGCGGATTTCACCAGATTATAGACCGGCTTGATAAGTCCATCGTAGGCAATGGAGGGAAAGTTAACCTACAGACACCGGTCACCTCGCTCTCAGGAAATGGCGCAACGTGGGAGATCAATGGAGAACGTGTGGACGTAGTTGTATCAACCATCCCACCACAGGAATTGGGAACCCTCGCCGGGCTAGCAATGCCGGACATTCCCTACCAGGGAGCTGCCTGCATGACCCTGGGAATAGAACGCGATGTCTGCAAGGGCGTGTACTGGACCAACATGAAAGATGAAGGGCCGTATGGGGCGGTAGTGGCACATACCAATTTCATCCCGCATGAACGATATGGGGAACATATTGTCTATTTGGCGTCCTATTTCAGCGGCACCGTTCCCGCGCGGCTTGACCAGAAAATGAAGGAGGATTTCTGTTTGCGGTTTGGCCTTTCGGAGCAGGAGATCCACTGGAGCCGGATGACCGTCGACCCATGGGCCGGACCGATCTACACAACCGGTTACCGCTCGCTGATCCCTGCGCACGAAAAACACGGCATCTATCTGGCCGGAATGTTTTCCGAGGAAAACTACCCGGAACGAAGCATGGAGGGTTCGATCCGGGCGGGCAACCGGATCGCAGATTGCATAAGGGAAAGGGAGAATGATCACAGATGACCGCACCCGAAGTCACCGCGATCATCCCGGTGTTCAACGACCGGCGTGCACTCGAACGCGCAATTCCGGAATCCCTCACAGTACTTTCCACGATCACACAACATTTTGAGGTGATCGTTGCCGAAGACGGGAGTACCGACGGGAGTGCAGAGCTGGTCCGGGAGTACGAAGCCACAAACGCCCACGTGAAACTGCTGCATTCCGACAGCCGCCTGGGACGGGGAAATGCGCTCAACCGGGCAATCCGGGAAGCACAGGGATCCATTGTCTGTTACTACGATGTTGACCTGGCTACCGACATGCAGCACCTTCCGGAGCTCATCGAAAAAATACGGAAAGGTGCAGATATTTCCACGGGGTCCCGGCTCCTCCCCGAAAGCGACATCCGGCGGACTGAAGGCCGCGAGATCGCCAGCCGATCGTACAATTTCCTTGTCAGGTTTATTCTCGGCAGTAAGCTCTTCGATCACCAGTGCGGGTTCAAAGCGTTTAACAAGGCAACGATCCTTCCTGTTCTCCCTACAATACGATCGAACCACTGGTTCTGGGATACCGAACTCCTTGTTCGGGCACAGCGGAAAGGATATACAGTCACGGAATTTCCTGTCCGCTGGCGTGCAGGCAGAGGAACAACCGTCAGGATAAAGGATGTATTCGGGATGGGATCCTCCATCCTGCGTCTCTGGTGGCAGATCCATGTATCGAAAGATTAGTGCAATCCTGATCCCCAGCCTGATAGCGGCAGGGATCATCGTCTATATGCTCTACCGGGTCTGGGATGATCTGCTTGCCGCACTCCAGCACATCGTTCCCATCTATCTGGGAATAGCGATCCTCATCTGTCTTGCTGCATGGTGGCTGCGCGGATGTCGGTACAACCGGATCCTTCTTGGCCTGAATTACCGGGTAGGTGTCACATTTTCCACAGCATGCGTCTTTGTGAGCCAGACCGTCAACCTCATTGTCCCGGCACGGCTGGGAGATTTTGTCAGGATCTTCATCCTAAAACATGATTATAGGGCGACCTACTCGGAGGGGATATCCTCCCTTGTGGTAGAGCGGGTCTTTGATATCGTCGCCATTGCCGTGCTTGGGGCGGCTTCCCTTTTCTTTATCCCCAATATCCCGGGCTGGCTCAATGTATACATCTCCATCATGATCGTCATTCTCGCGGTCGCATTTGCCTTCTTTATCTTCCTGATCTTTGTGGGGGAGCTGACCACCACGAACAAGTATGTCAGGTACATCCTGACCATGCTCGATGAGATCAGGAGAGCCTCGCTCTCCCTTCGTTCTATTCTGATTCTCGGAGTCTCATCCCTCATCATCTGGATGCTGGACATCCTCGTCACCTACTCGGTTGCAACGATGTTTGAACAACAGATCCCGTTTGCCGTGATTATTCTTGCCATTGTGCTCGGGAACCTGGTCAAGGCAGTACCGATTACCCCGGGGGGTATCGGAACCTACGAGCTTATCGTATCAGCGACGTTTGCGATCACCGGTGTCGCACCCGGAGTGGCATTCCTGATCGCTGTGGTCGATGACCTGATCAAGAACCTGGTCACCCTTGCCGGGGGGGTTGTCTCGATCTACTATCTCGGAGACTGGGTGATCCCTACCATCAAGTCGGCCCTCTGGTCAAAACTGGACGGAGGGGAAAAACATGACGCCTGATTTTCAGGCCTTGTCCGTTGGAAGCTGGCTGCTGGTGGTGACCTTCTTACAGTTGGCGCTCTACCCGTCTCTCAAAAAATGCCTGAAACAGTACGCCTTCCCGGCCGCGTTTGCCGCATCGCTCCTCATCTTTACCATCCTTACCTGGTACTGCGGCCTTGCCCGTCTTCCGGTGCAGATTGCACTCGTGCCCTTTATCCTGCTCTTTGGGTATCATGCATACCGGCATGAGTACGCATGGAGCGAGCTGAAAAAAGAGTGGTACTGGGAACTCCTTTTTCTGATCTTCTTCTTTTTGATGCTCACGGTCAGGTTTGTCAACCCGACGATCTCCTATGCAGAGAAGTTCATGGACCACGCTTTCCTCGCATCCATCATGCGAAACCCGGTCGTACCCCCCCTGGACCCCTGGTTTGCCGGGGGCACTATGGACGTGTATTATTATCTGGGCTACTGGATTTTTGGCTGCCTCGGCATTGTAAGCGGGGTTCCCTCAAACATTGCGTTCAACCTCTCCCTGCCGACCGTTCTCGGGGTCGCGGCCGTAACCGTCTATGCAATCGGTACGCTCCTGCTCGACCGGTTCCGCTGGCTGCCGCTGCTTCTCTTCTTCATTCCCAATCCTTCGCTTTTTTACCAGCTCTTCACAGGAAGCACTATCAGCTCTGCTCTCTGGAACAGCACCCGCACGATCACTAACACCATCAACGAGTATCCCCTCTTCTCGTTTACCTGGGGGGATCTCCACGCCCACGTCATCTCGATCTTTAACCAAACACTGTTGATCTTCCTGCTGCTCTACGTATACAAATACTGGGATTCTCTCGAATCGCGGGGGAGATGGCTGGTGTGCGGGCTTGCTGCGCTCAGCCTCGGATCCATGCCCCTGATTAATACCTGGGATGTCCTCATCTACGCCCCGATCACGGTCATCGTCGCAGCGTTAATTATCATGCGGGGCTGGAAAAAAGGACAGGGTATCTCATCGTGGGTCCAGCTTATCGCGATTCCGCCGCTTTCCGTCATTATCTATCTTCCTTTTTACCTGATGCTCAAGACAAGCACCGGAGGGATTGGAATCGTCAGGACGCCATCTGATCCTTTCCAGTTCCTGCTCGTGAACGGCTGGTTTATCGCCATATTCCTGCTGTTCCTGGTAAAAGAGATTCGTGAGAGGCCGTACCTCCTGCTCATCGCAGTTCCGTTTGTCCTTGCCGGGTATACTGCAGCAGCGATCGCCGCCATCCCCCTCATCTATTTCCTCGCAAAAAAAGAGCACAGCATCCCCGATATTCTCGCCATCTTCGGCCTCGCGATCCTTATCCTTGTGGAGCTGTTCTATCTCAAAGATAACATGGGCGACACCTATTTCAGGATGAACACGGTCTTCAAATGTTACGTGCCCGCGTGGATTATCCTGGGGATCAGTTCCTTTGCCATGGTGGGAACGTGGTTTGCCCAGCCGGGGCGTGTCCCGGTGATGCCTGCCAAAAAAAGTGCAGTCCTTGCCGTGCTTGTCGTTGGCTCCCTCTTTGTCGTACCATTTCTCGTTCCTCTCGATCTCAATTACGGGGGCCGGACGCTTGACGGGCTTGCGTATCTCGATACCACGCACCCGGGCGATGCCGGCGGTGTGGCCTATCTCAGGAACCTGACAGGGAACGAGCTCATCGTTGAGGCTGTGGGTGGAGACTATACTTATTATTCCCGGATCTCATCGTTCACCGGTATCCCCACGATCATCGGCGAGCCGTTCCACGAGTATATGTGGCGCGGGGATACCACAGGCTGGTACAGCGCCCGGCCTGCGGACGTCAGGTCTATCTATGAAAATCCCGACCAGACCGTGGCTCTCATGAAAAAATACAATGCAACCCTTCTCTATGTCGGCGACGTAGAGCGGGAGACGTACAACGTAAGCCTCCCGTCTACCGGGCTTGAACCGGTGTACTCCGGGCAGGGCACCGACATTTACCGCATTGCCGGCTGATGCGCACCACCATGGATTTATGAGATACCGGGCTGGGGATCTCTTCAGCGCTCACAAACCTTTATTTCTCCACCTGATGAAATGATATGGCTGCATCACTGCTGACTGATGAGTAATGAAGGGGCAAACTAGCTCCTGAATGAGGTGAGTTATGGCAAAAGGCTACGTAAAAACCGAGGCTCCTGAGGAGCTCCAGAACAAGGCGCTTGAAGCCCTTGAAGTTGCAAGAGACACCGGGAAGATCAAAAAGGGTTCAAACGAGGCAACAAAAGCCATCGAACGCAGCGCCGCACTGCTTGTTTTAATCGGCGCCGATGTCGAGCCCGCAGAGATCGTTATGCACCTGGCTCCACTGTGCGATGAGAAAAAGATCCCCTACATCTTCATCAACAAACAAAATGACATCGGGGCCGCAAGTGGCCTGGATGTCGGTTCTGCTGCTGCTGCAATTGTCAAGCCCGGCAAGGCAAAAGAAGTGATTGAGGATCTCGCAAAACAGCTGGTTGCCTTAAAGGCATAAGGTGTACTCATGGCTGACGACGCAACGCCCGCAGAAGTCATCGAGGTTGTCGGTTCCACCGGTATGCACGGGGAAGCGATGCAGGTCAAGTGCCGAATCCTTGATGGCAACAACAAAGGGCGCATTATCACCCGCAACACGGTTGGCCCCATCCGGGAAGGAGATGTCATAATGCTCCTTGAGACCGAACGCGAGGCAAAGAAACTGTCGAGGCGGTGAACCACATGGTTGAACAGCACATCTGCAGTTTCTGTGGTGCACAACTCGAGCCGGGCACCGGCAAGATGTTCATCAAGAAAGATGGCACGATCTTCTATTTCTGCAGCACCAAGTGCCAGAACAACCACAAGCTGGGCAGGGTTCCCCGCCGGGTTGAGTGGACAGCTGCAGGGCAGAAAGGTACAAACAAGGAGTGAGATCCCGTATGGATCGCACCTTTGTGATGGTCAAGCCGGATGGTGTCCAGCGCGGACTTGTCGGCGAGATCGTCTCCCGGCTTGAGGCAAAAGGCCTCAAGCTCGTGGCAGCCCGTTTTGAGGTGCTGCCAGAGCCCCGGGTCACCGAGCAGTACCGGGAACACCTGTCAAAAGCGTTCTTCCCATCCCTGAAATCCTATATCATGGGAGGCCCGTGCTTCCTGATGGTCTGGGAAGGCAGGAACGTAGTCGCAATCGTGAGGAAGATCATCGGCGCTACAAACCCGCAGGAAGCGGCACCCGGTACCATCCGGGGCGATTTCGGGATAGACATCGGCAGGAACGTGATCCACGCCTCCGATTCCCCCGAGAGTGCCGCACAGGAGATCGGTATCCATTTCAAGCCCGCTGAATTATTCGCATACACCCGGATCGATGAATCCGTGTTATACGAATACTAAAAATCCCTTTTTTACCAGAACCTCTATAATCCATAAGAACGGTCTTTCTTTATGGCTGATGAGCTGCTCAGTTTTTCCCTCCTGTGCTTGTCTTCCATTATTATCATCGTCAACCCGCTGGGAGCCACGCTGACCTATATTTCCCTGACAACAAATCTGGAAAAAAAGGTAAAGGAACAGATCATCAGGGATGCCTGCACCATCGCCCTTCTGATCCTCATCATTGTAGGTGTTGCCGGGACGCTCATTCTCCAGATCTTCGGGATCACGCTGGAGGCGTTCCGGATCGCCGGTGGTATCCTTCTCTTTGGGATAGGAATGGAGATGGTCTACGCAAAGACCTCCCGGACGAAGCTTACCGCAACCGAGAAATATGAATCACAGGATAACGAAGATGTTGCCGTGATGCCTCTTGCCATCCCCATGATCGCCGGCCCCGGGGCGATCACCACCACCATCGTGCTCAGCAATGAGGCCATGGATATCTCTACGGTGGCATTGATTGTCATCTTTGTATCGATCGGAATCGCGATCGCGATCACCTACTTTATGATGCGGCACGCTGAGTATATCATGCGCAAGATCGGGCAGCGACAGTACCGGGTGATCAACCGTCTGCTGGGTATGCTGCTTATCGCCATTTCCGTGCAGTTTGTCATAACCGGGATAAAACTTGCGTTTCCGCTGACTGGAGCATCATAATGTCTGACTGGGACTTTGCAACCGTTGGTCTGATCCTTGTCGGATGCAGTATCATGGCGGCAGGGATTATCATAGCCGCCATGCTTCTTGGCTTTCTTCGTTCATCCTCCCGGTTCCTTTTGCTCACTGCAATTATTCTCATTGTGATGGGGGCTGCAGTGATCCTGTATGTTGACCGGAGAAGCGGGCAGGAGACCTGATTTTTTCTGGAGTTGGCCCGATGCGATGCTGCAGCGCCCAGGTAAGCAGCGTATGGGAATCTCCGGAAAAGACCCTCGAAAAAGCAGAGGAATGCGTTTTTCTGGCCGCCCGAACCGGGGCAGCGCTGATCTCTTTTCCCGAGCAGTTTACCACCGGCTGGGATCCCTGTTCAATAAAAAACACCGAAGATCTCACCGGAGCAATCGTGACCGGGCTCAAAAAACTGGCTGAGAAACATGCGATCGCCGTTATCGGATCGTTCCGGGAGGCATTCTCTCCAAAACCGAGGAACACTGCCATTGCCATCGGTCATAACGGTGAGATTCTGGCCACGTATGCAAAAATCCATCTCTTTACGCCCGGGAACGAAGATCAGGCATTTGCCCCGGGCACTGGACTTGCGACATTTACATTTGATGGGGTGCACTTCGGCCTTGCTATCTGTTACGATCTCCGTTTCCCGGAGCTCTTCCGGTTGTACCGGCGCGAAGGGGTACATGCGGTGATCGTCCCGGCAGCATGGCCGGAGAGCCGGCTCCGGCACTGGGAGCTCTTCATCCAGTCCCGGGCGGCGGAGAACCAGATGTATGTCGTAGGTGTGAATACGACCGGCACAAATCCCATCGACCGGTATGCCGGGGCGTCCATGACCGCCGATCCGAACGGGACGATCATCGCACGGGCGGGCGCAGAAAAAGAACTTTTGTACTATGAAATTGATCCCCTGGCAGTCGAGCAGGCCCGCCGGGAGTTTCCTGTGGAAAAGGACCGAAAAGACGCATTGTACAGTTCTCTCATGGAAAAACACCGGCAGTAGTGTTCTTCTCGTTTAACGCTCGCCTATATGTACCCGGAAAACTAATAGTTGTCCATGTACCATCTCGTATGCGTTCACTGCGGTGCCACGTATCCCGCTGACGAGATCCTCTATAATTGTAAAAAATGCGGCCATCTGCTGGCGGTGAAATACCCCCTCGATACGATCACGGTCAAGCGTTCAACCTGGGACGCCCGCCCGCTCTCGGTCTGGCGCTATAAGGAACTGCTGCCGGTGCATATTGAGCCGGTTTCCCTGCACGAAGGGGGCACTCCCCTCTACCATTTAAAACGTCTCGGGAAAGAGATAGGCCTCCCTCATCTTTACGCCAAGCACGAAGGTATGAATCCTTCGGGTTCTTTCAAAGATCGCGGGATGACCGTAGGTGTCTCAATGGCGCTCCAGCTTAACAAAAAGAGCGTTGCCTGCGCAAGCACGGGAAACACCTCGGCAAGCCTCGCGGTGTATGCAGCAAAGGCCGGGATTCCGGCTGTTGTACTCCTGCCTGCAGGACATGTAGCAGTCGGAAAGATTGCGCAGGCACTGATGCATGGTGCAAAGGTCATCTCTATACGGGGCAATTTCGATCGTGCACTCGAGATGGTCCACGATCTCTGCCTCACGCACGGGCTGTACCTCTTAAATTCGATCAACCCCTACCGGCTGGAGGGCCAGAAGACGATAGGGTTTGAAGCGATCGACCAGCTGGGATGTGTTCCCGACCGCATCGTGCTCCCGGTAGGCAATGCAGGAAACATCTCTGCCGTCTACAAGGGACTGCTGGAACTCGAAGCACTCAGTTTTATCGATCAGCTGCCAAAGATGACCGGTATCCAGGCCGCCGGATCCAGCCCGGTAGTCAGGGCTATCAAAGAGAACCTGCCCACGGTACTGACTGAAGAGCATCCCGAAACCATTGCATCGGCCATCCGGATCGGTGCCCCGGTGAACGCCGAGAAGGCACTTGTCGCGATCCGGAAGACCGGCGGGACTGCGGAGTCAGTTACTGACGAGGAGATCCTTGCGATGCAGCGCGATCTCGCACGCAAAGAGGGTATCGGAGTGGAGCCGGCATCTGCCGCTTCGGTTGCCGGTATCCGCAAGCTCTGCGAAATGGGCGCAATCGATCGTGACGAGAAGATCGTGTGTGTAGTGACCGGCCATCTCTTAAAAGACCCGGATACGGTGATCAAGCAATGCGAACCACCTGTCGAGATCGACGCAGACCTGCCGTCGCTGCTTTCTGCGCTGCACTTGTAATCATACTGGTTGCTGCTCCCCCAGCCGGGGCACTCGCTGCCACTTACCAGGTGCTGCCCAACGCTACCTCTTATGCCGCTCGGGTAGACATCACGGGTGCGTCGAGCTACATGTTTGCCGACACGGACCTGATGGGGGAGAATATCCCGATCACTGTCACCAACGTGACCCTGATCGCAGAGAACGGCACCCTGATGGACTTCAACTGGACGAACCAGTGGAACGCTCCGTCCTCAATCATCTTTCCCAACGGGAACTACACCGTCACCTATGTCGCCCCCCTGAATAACAATCAGCTTCAGGGCACTTACCTCTCGCCGTACAACGTGAGTGTGTTCCTGCCCGGGGAGTATGATGTGCGTAACCCGCTTCTTGCCGGGCTCAGCCCGGGAGCAAATGTGACCCGGTTTTCAGATAATACCACACAGGTGACATGGAACCAGACGCTGTCGTTCAATCTCCGGTTCTATGATCAGGCACGGGAAGATCTGCTGTACCTGTTCGCTGAGTTCATGATCATTCTCGCCGTCATCCTGTTAATGCCGTTTTTACTGATGAGAAAGCCACCCGAAGGATAACGGGATCCTGATCGAAGGACGGTTCAGCTTTTTTTTGGTAATGCCTCATGAGCCGGGCAATTCCAGAGAAAGAGCTGACTTCCTGCACAAAACAGCAATGTTTAAAGCAACGTTTGCCCAGATCAGGAGAGATGAAACGGGTTACCGCGATGGCAACCGGTAAAGTGCAGGGTGTAGGGTACCGGCAGTACGTGTCGGACTGCGCTCACCAGCTCGGGCTGCATGGCGCGGTACAGAACATGCGCGACGGTTCAGTGCACATAATTGCGGAAGGGCCTCCTGCGGCAGTCGAAGATTTCATCCGGCTGGTCTGGGCCCGGGGAGAGACGCTGATCCATGTCGAGAACCTGCAGGTAACCGAGGCTGGAGCTACAGGGGAGTTCAAGGGTTTCTGGGTGAAGTGGTAACTGCGGGCATCTTTGAGATGTGCTAGGATCCTCGATCAGGACCGGACAAGAATCGAAAAAAAGGAAAATAATTACTGCAGCCCGAATGACTTCAGGGTCACATCGGTATTGACCGCGCCGACATGATAGACGCTGCCGTCAGAGATCTCGTTGATGACAACCTCTGCCGGTGAGAAGAGCGAGGTATCAATCTTGTAGAAGTCATACCCTGCTTCCTTGAAGATATCGTTGAAAGGCTTGCCGTAACCCTTGGACTTGTTGCTCGGAATTTTCTCGAGGTAATCCTTGATCTCCGGTGCATTCATCGTGAGCTGGATCTGGCCATGGTAGATGGTCGCATCGTTAGTAACTCCCATCGCACGCTTGGCCCCTCTGACCGGAGGAATCGGGGCAGTTCCTATAGCAGCCGTAATCTTCCTCGTGTCAAACCCGAGCTCGTTTAACTTGTAGATCGCCGTCTCCACGCAGCGCCCCGAGACTTGGATTGAACCGACAACCGAGGAGGTCGGCGCAACCACGGCACAGGTATTTGCAACATCGACGTGGCATTCCTCAGCAATTTTCTCCATGACCTCGCCATTTGGCAAGTGGTCGGATTCAAGGCAAATCACCGCGCAGTCGTAGTCATCCTCGTAGTCAATCACTTCATAGGTGTGCTTGGGCTTAAGGGAGAGCGCCCGGGCCGGGCCGCTGCCCATGGCAAAGTAGTTCCCCACCTTGACCGTCCAGCCGGCCTTTTGGGCCCCGAGGCAGGCAACCGAGGGAAAATCGGTATTTACATCGATGAACGGCTGAGGAAACTCCTTAATGTGCCCCATCCTGAAGTTGACCTCCCCAAGGCCACCCATGCAAATCTCGGTAAATGCCCGCCCTGCCGCATACCCGCCCCGGGTGCTGACACCACAGTCGACGATGCGTGCTCCATTGTCGAGTTCGTGGTATGCTGCGTTGAACTCCTCCGCCAGATCGGCGAGGTTGTCAAATATTTCAAGTGCCAGTTCGTTAACACTTAACATAGAAAAACCCCTGTCTCATAAGAAGATGGTTCACAAATAGATAAGATTTTTGAAAATATTTCGTCGGGCCTATGAAAGGTACCCGAGTACCTTCTCCGGCTCGTAGCGGAGGGTGATCACTCGGGTCCTGCCCTTCCCTTCCCGGTACTGGAGGTTGACAAGCCGCATCGCATCCATCTTTTTGATGATCTCATAGAACCGGGTGTAGCCCACCGGCACTTCTTCCTTGATCGTCTTGTATACCTCGCCTGCGTTCATCCCGGCGTCCGAGGTGCTCGCCTTGGCAAGGCAGGAGAGGATTTTGCGTTCCTCGTCCTTGAGGGTTTTAACCGTATACTCAAGATGCAGGTACTTCGAGACTGCATACGCCCCACAGATATCCTCCCGGTCAATGCTGCGACGTGCGGCACGCTCCGCATTGAGGGCGGCCCGTTTCAGGAGATCGATTCCCACCCGCAGGTCGCCGCTTTTTAACGTCTGCTCCACCACAAGGTCCAGCATCTCGTCGCTAAGGACATTGTTAAAGAACCCCTGCATCACCCGGGCCTTCATGATCTCCTGCACCTCTGCGTTCCCGTACGGGGGGAAGTAGATCTCGGTGGGTCGAAAGACCGAGGAGACCCGGGCATCCACGGCCCGTGAGAGATCGACATCGGGGTCGCTGATGATCACGATTACCCCGATGCGGACGCCCTCATACGATTCATGGGCCCGGAGCAGCGTGTAGAGTACCGTATTGAGCTCGTTCTCGTAGAGGAGGTAATTGGCATCGTCAAGGGCCACGAGCAGCACGCACTCCTCTTTCTGGAGGAGGCGGGCAACCGCGTCAAAGACCTGCTTGAACGAGGTACCCGACGAAGGAGGGAGATGGCCGGACAGTTTCCGGTAAATTTGGGAGAGGATGGCAAACTTGGTATTATCCAGCTGGCAGTTGACATGGACCGGTACCAGTTTTTTTGTTGTCTCTTCAACTTCCTGAAAGAGTTTTTTGATACTGGTGGTCTTCCCGGAACCCGGCAGGCCCTTGCAGATCGTATTAAGGGGTCGGCCTCCCCGCAACCCCGGACGGATCTGGAACGCAAGTTCGCGCATCTGGGTATCACGAAACTCAAACTGCTCAGGGACGTAATCGATCTCGAATACTTCCGGGTCGCGGAAGAGCGATTCATCCCACATCAGCAGGTTTTTCTTCATCGTATAGTACACCATCTACGTTGCAACTGATAACAGCTCTGGTGACCCCAATACCGGATCGAACCGCGTAAAAATCTGACAGAGGACACCGTATCACCGGGGAAGATGATATGGATGGAAATATCGTCCGATGACAAAATGAAGATCTTCACCAAGGGCTTTTGGAAACAGATGGATTCTGGACACTATATATCGTGGGAGATCCCACCGATCACCAGCCATGCCATCATCGAGAATGAGAGGTCCGGGACGGGTCCCCAGTTCGAGACAAAAGTTCCGGAGTGTACATACTGTTTCGCTTCTGATAATAGTGGAGGAGAGCCCTGACAGGTGCGCAGTGTGAGCGGGAAACCCTGATGGTCTGTTTAAGGTCTGACGCTCACACCCAACTGTTTGCAGACTGTATCCATTACGATCGGTTCGTATAGGGTGTTAGTATGGTCAGGCGTGTCCTGCAGTGTCGGCAGGAGACCACCCTGGCATTACGGAAATGATCCTGCGGCATCTTATTGACAATTATGCTCTCAGCGGCGCATGTGGGGCAGGTGAACCGGATCACGTATCCGATCCTGGTGCCCTGAATCTCGGGATAGGATTTCAGGGTAGTCATCATCAGGATATTTATTGTTGTTCTTTTGACCGGCATCTCCTGTCTGCAGGTTAGCCGGACTGCGATCAAAAAAAGTCTTGCAGGGTACCGGGCTGAGGACACATTCCCCGGCCGTATTAAGGATGGCAAAACCGTTGATGAGGATAATACTCTTGGTGACATAACAGATAGAATCATGGGATGGATCAGTGCCGGAAGCCCTCGGTAGTACAGCAGGATCCCCCTATCATAACAGTTATAGGGAAAAGAGAAAATCCGGATGTCTCGCCCGTGGGATCTTCCTAAGAGGGAAAACATCCATGAAACCCTTTGATTCCGGATGATCCTGAAAAGTACGTAATGGGGAAAGTTCACCCGGAAAATTTTTCCGGAAATGTATTTTGTATATTTTTTAAAAGACACAATTGATTGTAATTGAATAAAGGGGGTACAGGGTCAAGGAGTCTCATTGGGCTGGAGGAGGAGACGGCCACGGGATGTAAGCCGGAGAATAATCTCGTTGCTGGATTTCCCCCCATCAAGACAACGTTTAGAGAGAAGGACACGGACACCGGACCGGACACTGCTCTCGCTGCGGGCAGGATGCAACGCGTGCACGACATGATTTATATGGCACCCTTGTTTGTCAGCAACTGCCTGGAGGATATCGATTTGGATTGCGGTAGGCACAAAGACCTCAGGAGTTTCAAAGCAGATTTTTTCCATAGTTTCCATAAATCGTCCTGGTGATTTTTTTTATTAAAAACGCAGTTGGTAGATGATTTTTGCTCCGCCCCCGGCGAATCACCATTATATTATAGGATATATGAGATGAAGTAACCATGCATGGCATGACCGATTTTCCCATGGAGAACGTGAGAACCAAGCCAGTAGTCGATGAAACTTCTGGAGTGTAGTTGCACCAGGGGATGTGATCCGGCACTGAGGAATCGTTTGGACTGACTGAGTGAAAAAGATCGGCATATCATTTTTACCTCCCCCTATTTTCAGGAGATATATGCATCGAAACAAAATTTATCAATAAGAGTATATGGCAATTTAACAAATAATGTTAAAACATTTCTTGGCAGATGATGAAAGTTACCCCCACTGAAAACCAGTGATGATGCAGGGGACTGATGCCATACCAAATCTTAAAAAAAATTTAATTGAATAAAAACGACAGGAAATCTGTCGCTTCTTTAGTCCCGAACATCCCGGACTGTGCTTCTTTCTCGGTGAAATGCACACACCTGTCCGTACCCTTTCCCGTCACCACAAACGGCACCGGTTCACGGGAATGCGTCTTGATCCGGATTGGCGTCGGGTGATCCGGGAGGACTGCAACGATTCCGTCAAATTCTTCCCGTACTGCACCCACAACCTTGTCCACGTTCTCGATAGCCCGCACCTTCTCCTCAACACTTCCAAGGTGCCCTGCCTCATCCGGGGCCTCGATGTGGACATAGACAAAGTCAAGACGTTTGATAGCATCGAGAGCATAACGTGCCTTTGCCATGTAATCCGTATCCAGGTATCCCGTGGCTCCGGGGACTTTGATGACCTCCATCCCGGCACAGCGGGCGATACCGTTCAAGAGATCGACCGCCGATATCATTCCCCCCGTGCGGTTGTATTTTTGGGAAAACAGGGGAAATGCCGGCCGCCGTCCACCGCTCCACGGCCAGATCTGCGTCGCCGGGGGCTTGCCCGCTTTTACCCGTGCCACGTTGACCGGGTGCCCGCTGAACACTTCGCGGCTCTTTTCCATGCAGGACAAAAGGAGATCCGCATCACCGTTCCGGGGAAGGTAACTTGCGATCGGTTGCCCCACGATATCGTGAGGAGGGATCGAATCCGCTGCCGACCCTCTGGGAACGACAAGGAGGTTGCGGTAGCTGACCCCAGCTTTTACGATAACTTCAGGTATATGAGGCGCAAGCGATTCAAAGAGCGCGGCGCCTTCGGCACTGGAAATGTGACCTGCGGAAAAATCCGCCATTATCTCATCCCTGACGGTCACGATATTGCACCGGTATGCAACATCTGTGGGAGCAAGGTCGATGCCCATGCTCAGCGCCTCGAGAGGACCCCGGCCGGTATAGTACTTCTCCGGGGCGTAGCCGAGAATGGACATGTTCGCGATATCGCTTCCTGCCTCGAAACCGTCAGGTATCGTATGAAGCATGCCGCATGCACCTTCCCGCGCCATCCGGTCCATGTGCGGAGTCTGTGCGTATTCAAGGGGGGTTTTTCCTCCCAACTGCGGGATCGGCTCATCCGCCATGCCATCCCCGAGAATCAGGATGCACTTCATAGTATCGTGTCCCTGAAACCCTTAATCTCCGTCAAGCATTGCTCTGACGGCAATTCTGACGCTTTCCCTCGAACCAACCTGAGGTTTCCAGCGCAGCGCCTTAATCTTATCAATCGCGAGCTGCATCTTTGGTACATCCCCGACCCACCCACGCTCGCCACCAGTAAACCTGAATTTTGTAGTGGTGAGGTGCATCTCCTCCGTGACGATCTCCGCTATGCTCCTTACATCGATCCAGTCTTCGGAGCCGATATTGAAGATATTGACCATCTCCCGCGTCCTCAGGGCAAAGAGCATGGCGGCAACGCATTCATGTACTTCGAGATAGGACTTGACCTGTTTGCCGTCACCGAGAATCTCAAGCTCGGCCGGGTTCGCTTTGAGCTTCCGGATGAAATCCGTAATAACGCCGTGGCCGCTGCGATCGCCCACGATATTTGCAAAGCGGTAGATCCAAGACTTCATGCCGAATGAATAGCAGTACGAGGAGATCAGCGCCTCGCAGGCAAGCTTGCTTGCCCCGTACACTGAAATCGGCAGGAGCGGGGCATAATCCTCAGGAGTCGGGAGGACTTTTGCATCACCATACACCGTTGATGTGGACGTAAAAACCAGTTCCGGGACCTTGTACCGGCGCATCGCTTCCAGGACCCGGTATGTCGCCATAATATTGTTCTGCATCGTCGGATCAGGATTTACCGCGCTCTGGCGGACATCCGGATCTGCTGCAAGGTGAAAGAGCCGGTCAGCACCGTTTATGGCATCCTGCCACCCATCGCTGAGCAGGTCTGCCTGCACGAACCGGATATCGCATGAATCAATGTGCCGGGCAATGGTTTCTTTGCGCCCGGCACAGAGTGAGTCAATTACCACAACCTCGTTACCCTGAGCAACGAGAGTATCAACTAGATGTGAGCCGATGAAACCAGCACCACCTGTTACGACATCGAACATCAATACCTAATATGTAACCCATGCTATAGGATTACTGCTATGTTCATCGGGATTGACCACGGCACAACCGCCATGCGTTTTGCATCAGAAAAAGGCCGGTTCAAACTGACACGGGAGGAGGCAACAGGATTTACTGCCGCAGACCTTGGCCGGCTCTGCCCCCCCGATGAGATCGAGGGGATTGCACTTTGCTATTCGATGGGTGACAATTTTTCAAAGATCACAGATATAAAAAAGATAAAAAACCGGGGAATAGTCAGCCGCGAGGGAGCGGGCAAGCATATCGGCGGTGGCACAAAGGTTTTTGACGAGATCAAAAAGAGCGGCATACCAACTGTCGTGATCCCGGGTCTGCACCGGGGTTCTCCAACAGATCCAAGGTTCAAGGCATACTCCCACCAGTCCAGCCCCGAGAAGATCGGGATCGCCTTTGAGGTCTGCCAGGATCTGGGGGACGATATCGTGGTTTCCGATGCAAGTTCCAATACCGTGACACTTCTTGTCTCGGCTGGAAAGCTGATCGGGGCCTTTGATGCCTGCATCTTTGCCCCCGGCACCCGGCATGGTGCGCTTGATGTCGATGCCATCCGGCGGGTTGATGCGGGGGAATGTACCGCCAATGAGGCATTCCAACAGGCTGGTGTGAACTATACGCTTCCTGAAAAAGACAATCTTCGCATACGGACCGTCGCCATGTTTTCGGCTATGGAGTGCGCCGCGCTCCTGCTGCTCAACCCTCGCGCGCGAGTTGCACTTGCCGGTTCGCTCGCCCCACTCATTGCACCCGATGTCGAATCACTTCTTGACACAAAGATAGCAGTATATGATGAATGGTGCGCGTCCCGCGGTCTGGCCAGAATTGCCCACGACGTCTTTTCCGGAGCGGAGGAGATCCTCGGTCTCGGTGTGGATCTCTAGATTTATATTGATTTATCATGTAAAATTACTAGGGGATTTTTCCTTTGAGAGAACTACGTATCCACGGCAGAGGGGGCCAGGGATCGGTCACCGCTGCGGAACTTATTGCTGTTGCCGCATTTGAAGGAGGCGTTTTTTCGCAGGCGTTTCCGGCGTTCGGGGTCGAACGGCGCGGCGCCCCAGTCCAGGCATTCGTCAGGTTCGACGACCGGAAGATCCGGCTCCGGAGCCAGGTCTACGAGCCGGACTATATCATTGTACAGGACAGCACGCTCATCAAGGACGTGAACGTTTTTTCAGGTGTAAAAAAGGGTGGGATCGTCATTGTCAATACTGAGAAGGCACCGGATTACAAGGTGCCCGAGGGCGTCCGGCTGATCACCATCGATGCAACCTCCATCGCGCTCAAAGTGATCGGTCTTCCCATCACCAACACCTCGCTCATGGGAGCGTTTGCCGCCGCAACCGGTGAGATCAAGTTCGATGCGCTCAAGAACGCACTCCTCCACCGGTTCCCAAAAGAGCTGGCCGAGAAAAACATCGAAGCAGCCCGCCAGGCATTTGAATCGGTCAAGGGGGCGGCTGCATAATGGCGCTTGCTGTCGGATGCCGCGCCCGGCCGGGAAAGGGCCGGGACAATAAGACCGGATCGTGGCGGGTTTTTAAGCCGATTTTCGATCACGGGCTGTGCTCCAAGTGCGGGACGTGTCAGGTCATCTGTCCTGAAGGATGCATCGCGGAGGATAACGAGAGCTTCTTCGATCCCGATTATGCATACTGCAAAGGCTGCGGCATGTGTGCAGAAGAATGCCCCAAGAAAGCGATCACAATGAAACAGGAGGAGAAATAAATGCTCGGAATTACCGAAGGCTCGATGGCGGTCGCCGAGGCGGTCCGGCTCTGCCGGCCCCAGGTCGTCTCTGCATACCCGATCACGCCTCAGACACATATCGTTGAGGCACTCGCCGACATGGTGGCAAACGGGAA
>Ga0326728_10001876_pt1 | contig 72156 bp, 62 predicted proteins | sample MB3enrmetagenome_FD_207602 | JGI IMG/M metagenome (GOLD analysis project Ga0326728, IMG submission 207602) | Lab enriched peat soil microbial communities from McLean, Ithaca, NY, United States - MB31MN | ecosystem: Environmental > Terrestrial > Soil > Wetlands > Peat | place: USA: New York...
TTCGAAGATCACCATGGCCAGGCCGGCCGCGATGGCCGAGAGCCAGAACAGAATGGGCAGCAGCGGGGAATACCAGAGCGGGTACAGCTTGGTGGGCAGAATCAGGTACAGGCTTCCCAGCGAGGACTGATGCAGCGAAGACAGAATGAAGCCCAGTCCCACCAGCGGAACCACCACCGCGCGCACCACCTTGATGGCGCGCCCCCACTTCAGTTTCTCGAAGAGGATGGGAGAGAATTCCAGGGCCAGCACCGTGGTGTACAGCATCACGCACCAGGCCACCTCGAACATCACCGAGTGCGGGTTCCACCAGACCATGGCGCGCCAGATGTTCCAGGGCCGGCCCAGGTCGAACATAAGCGCGCAAATCACCAGCATGTAGCCCAGGAAGGCGGTCAGAATGGTCGGCCGCAGGATGGGCCGCAGGCGCTCCAGATGCAGGATGTAGACGGCGGTGGTGATGGCGAAGCCGCCGGCCGCCAATCCGACGCCGCACAGAATGTCGAAGCCGATCCAGAGGCCCCAGGGATGTTGGTCGCTGAGGTGAGTGGCGCCGCCCAGCCCTTGCGTGAACCGCACCCAGGTGGCGTAGGCCCCGGCCGCCAGAATCGCCAGCGCGACCACCCGCCAGAAGATCGAGCGGAGCAGATTCACCGCCGTCCTCCTTGGCCCGAGGCGCCGCGCTCGGCCCGGGCCACCTCCGCCTTGCGGTTGGTCAGCCACCACAGCCCGGCCAGCGTGAAACTGCCCGCACAAACGAAGGGCGGGATCTTCGACAGGGCCTGGAAGGTCAGCGCCGGGAGAGGTTCGCCCGGCAGGTTGCCGGGCAGCCCAAGCTGGGAGAAGGGGACCGAGGAGATCATCAGGACGGAGGTCCCGCCTGCTTCGTGCTCCCCGTAGATCCTCTGGACATATTTGTCCGGTTCCGCGGCCAGGCGCTGGCGGGCCTCTTTGAGCAACGCTTCGCGCTCTCCGGCCAGAGTGGCGCCGGTCGGGCAGACCTCGGCGCAGGCGTTCACCTGGCCCGCCGCCAGCCGGTCCGCGCAGAAGGTGCATTTGCGCACCCGCGGGTTCAACGAGGACCATTCGTAACGCGGCACGCTGAACGGGCAGGCCTGAATGCAGTAGCGGCACCCCAGGCAGATCCTGGCGTTATAGACCACCGGTCCGGCCGGAGTCTTGTACAGGGCGCCCACCGGGCAGACCGAGGCGCAGGTGGGCTCCTGGCAGTGCATGCAGAACCGGCGATAGTTGATTTCGCCCTGTTTCCCGGAGGTCTTCCTGAGCACCGTGAACTGCTTGTCGCTCAGTTGGGTTGAATCCGCCGTCTCGGGGAGGCCGTTGTGTTCCCGGCAGGCCGCCATGCACGCGCCGCATCCAATACACAAGGTGTCATCGAACAGGATTGCGCGCATGCCGGGGTTCCTCCATGTTCAGCATCGGAAAAAGCGGCTGGTCAGCTCACGCCAGGTTTCCTGGGGCAATTCAGTGCCCAATTGCGGGGCGATCCGTCCGCCGTCCAGGGCGGTCGCCGGGGCCATCGGGGCGAAGGCTTGCCGCAGCTCGAGGATGGACTGCTCCATCCAGCGACGCGCCAGGCCGCCCGTGAGCAGGTTGCGGAAGCTCACCGCGGTGTCCGGCGAGAAGATCTCCAGTAGCCAGCCATTTCCGTAAGGGTCCTGGGAGATCAATTCCGGATTGGAGATGGCCTTCTGGTTCACGGCTACGATCTCGCCTTCGGCCGGGGCCAGCATGGCCGCCTCGCCGTGGGGGGTGATCACAGTCCAGCCCTTCTCTCCCTGGCGCAGCCAGCGACCACGTTGGGGCACCTCGACGCGTTGTATGGTGCCCAACAGGCTGGCGGCCAATTCGTCAAAGCCAATTCTGACCCGCCCGTTGCCGGCATCCCAAGCCCAGGAGTGCCCCGGATGATAGGCCAGCGCCTCCGGGAGGGCCACGCCAGCCACCACCGGCACGCCGCCTGCGGATGCGGTCGAGAGCTCAGGTTCGGCCACCCGAAACCGGTACTTCTCGCGGTGCAGCAGAACATCCAGGGTGATAAACACCACAAAAGTTCCCAAGACTAGTAAAGGTACCATTGTACAACCTCCCTGCCTCCGCATGTTGCAGTTGCACTTGGCTGGCCCATTCCTTGCCGACTGTTGCCATTGCAATTATGTCCCTATTTGTCAGTTAGTTAGACTGTTGCGTCAGACCACACCGCAATTCCAGGCAGCTGTCGCTGAAGCTGCATTGTGCAACACTAACATCGATGATGCGCAGACTGGCGTTGATTTATCAGTGTCTTACGGTGAAAACTAGATTATGCAACGGCAGGCTGCGATTCGCCACTGCAAACTGGCCGCTAAGCGGGTGATCGGGCCCTACATCGTCAAGCGGAACCCGGTGGTGAATTGATGGGTGCGGAAGCCCTCGTAGAGATAGAGGGGTTGGGAGAGGCTGTACCAGCGCCATTCCGCGTTCCACTGCACGCGCTTGCCCAGCGGCGCCAGAATCTTCCCAAAAGGCTGATAGTAGCGCGCCGGACTGGTGCCGCCGGAGTCGAAGAACGAGCCGCCCAGGCTCAATTTCGGCGCTATGCCGCCGCGAGCCGGTAACGGGATCTCCGCCAACAGCGTGCCGGTGTGGGCGCGCTCGCGATAGGAGGACAGGTCGGTTGCGCCGGTGCCCGGGTCCCGGTAGCTGATGTCCGAGCTGAGGGTGGTCCGCGAGTACTCCGCCAGGATGTTCAGCCGCTTTCCAGCCGCCGGGGTCCAGTAGGCCGAGAGGGTGTTGTCGCGGCTCAGGAAATCGAAGTTGACGCCGGGCGCCGGGTTCTCGTTCTTCAGCACGCCGAAATGGGCGGTGAGGAGGAGGGAGGCCAGCGCCTGGTAGCGAGCCTGTATGCGGGCCCGCTGATAGTCGTTCAGACTGGTGCGGAAATAGGATTGGTCGCCCGGAGAGCCTTCGTATTCCAGGCCGATCCGGAGCTTCGAAGTGCTGCGGTAAGTGAGCCCCGCCAGACCCACGTTTCGCCGCAGCAGGCCGGATTCGTCCGGCACGTCGCCCAACACCAGCGCCGGCGGAATGGTCGCGTCGCCCCACACATAACGATAGCCGCCGCGCAGGACGAACCGGGAAGTGAGGTCGAACAGCACATCCACCTGCTCCTGGTTGTAGTTCATCACCAGGCGGTCGGCCGCGGCCAGGCTGTTGGCGGTGAGCGGCTGGCCGGAGAGCAGCAATTGATCCAGCAAGAGGGCCGAGCCGGCGTCGTGCAGACGGTCCGTCAGCCAGGACTCGATGATGCGCAGCCTCCGCCAGGGACGTAATTCGGCGGCGAAATTGCCCGAAGTGTGCGGCTGGCGCGCCTGGGAATCCAGGATGCCGCTGAGGCCGTTATAGAACGCCAGGGTGGTGAGGTCGACGAAGTTTCCGCTATCGGTCTCGGTGAAGTGCGTGTCGGTGTGCGGCTGGCTGAACAGGAACTGCCCGTACAGGTCGGCCCAGGAAACGGGATTGGCGCTGAGGAGCGCCTTGCTGAACACCGCGCTACCGCTGATCGCGTAGGCCTCCTCGCCGCTGGTGAGCGACAACTGCTGGCCCAGGATGGGGGTCTGCACGTTGCCCAGGTTCGGCGATGTTCCGCCGCCCACCTGCTGATTGTCGGCGAAGGACATTGCGCCCTGCTCGATGGTGAGGTGGTAGTGGCTCATCTCCAAGCGCACGCCGGCGCGGAACACGTTGCTGTAATCGCTAATGGTGTCCGGGACGGTGTATTCGTTGTCCTGCGCGGTGATGTTGGTCGTGCCATCGCCGCGTCCCGCGCTGCGGCTGTAGGCGAAATAGGGAATGATGCGGTGGCCGGGAAACAGGGTGAGCTCGAGGTCGCTGGTACGGCGGAAGGTGTCGTAACCGCGCTGGTCGAGGAACAGCCCGGTGTTGAGGGTGGGGTCGGCGAACGAAGGCAGGAAATCGTAGTAGGCGATGTTCCGGTAATCCCAGGTGAAGCGGTAGATGCCGTCCTTCTGGACCTCGAGGCGCGCGGTGTTGTAGGGATCGCCGCCCCAGGAACTGGCGCGTACGTCGATGCGGTCCACCAGATGGCTGGAGGGCGGCCGAATGTCCAGATCCAGCCCGAACAGCTTGGGACCCTCGCCCAGGTTGACCACGCTGCGATAGGTGTCGTAGTCGCCGCCCACGCCGCTGATCCAGCGGTAGCCGAAATCGACGCTGCCGGTGATCCAGTTCTCGGCGGGCGGGGCGGGGGATTCGGCCTGGGCGGACGCGGCGGGCGCGGCGGCCTGGGCGGACGCGGCAGGCGCGGCAGCCTGAGCGGGCGGGGCGGAGGATTGCGCCTGGGCGGCAGGCGCGGCCTGAGCCGGAGCGTTCTCCGCCGGCGGGGTTTGCGCGGCGAGCGGCAATGCGAAGAGGACGAACAGCGCCGTTTTCATCGCTATCGCTCCAGGTAGGCGTCCACGTACGAGCCATGGATCTTGGTATGGCAGATGGTGCAGTTCTGATAGCGCGTGCTGCGCAAATCGTGGAAGGCCGGCGGAACACCGCCCAGCGAGGGGCCCGCGGCGATGTTGGCGTGGCACTCGAGACACACGAACCGCACTTCGCGCCGGGTCAGCATTCTGGGATTCGCCGAGCCGTGCGGCTCATGGCAGGTAGTGCATCCCTCGAGCCGGACCGGAGCATGCTCGAAGGCGAACGGGCCGCGCAGATCGCTGTGGCAGCGGAGGCAGGACGGCTCGTTGGCATCCACCGTCCGTATGGACCGGGGCAGGGAACTGCCGTGCGGGTTGTGGCAGTCCGTGCAGGACATCGCGCCTTCGGGCAACCGGTGCTTGTAAGGCCGCTGGAACTGGGCCCACACGGCGTTGTGGCAGGCGGCGCATTTTTGGTTGATGTCGCCGGCCTGGGTTGGACGCAGCTTCTCGAGGCCCTGATGCATGGTGTGGCAATTGGTGCAGGAGACCTGGTTCTTCACGTGGCTGCTGCGCAGACGCCCGGCATGCGTGGGCTGGTTCAGGTGGCACTTCAGGCAGATCTCATCGGTTTTGGCGGCCGGCTGTTTGGCCGGATTGACAATGTCGGCGGCCGAAGCCGACTCCGCATGTTTGGCCCCCGGGCCGTGGCAGGCCTCGCAGGCCAGCCCCTTCCAGGCGGGCTTGCTTCCCGTCTCAACGGAGTGGTGCGGGTTTTTTCCGAAGGCCTTCGAGAGGTCGTCGTGACAGACCTGGCAGGTGTCGGAGCCGGCGTATCCGGCCGGCCGGGCCGGGTTCTGGGCGGACGAACTCGCGGCGCCAAGCACAATAAATGCCGCCACGGCCACTCGAAGCAGCCAAGGCCGCCCAACCGAGGAGGAGGTCCCAGGATCGTGCACGACCTTATCTTAAACTTTTTTTAACGTGCATGTACAGCGAAAACGCCGAACTGGGCGTCGCTGGCGTGACGGACGGCGCGGGCTTCGCCGAGTTGGGTGGTGGCCGGAGAGGCGGACGCCGCCACCAAGTAGCCTGGGCCAGCCGGGTCCCGATTCGAGCACGGCCGGAGGCCCGGCGCCTGCGAGGAGGAACCTTGTACAACGCATGGGCCGCGATCCGAAAAGGGTCGCCTGGCACTGCGGATGCAGGGGGGAACCTAGTACAATGGGATTGATCTGCCGATCTTAGGGCGCGTGAGCACTACTGGGCCTCTCTGTAACGTCGATCAAGCCGGATAGGCTGCTCGCCCGCCAAGCGGGGTGTTTTCAGGCGCCCGCTTTCAAAGGAGCAAGCCAACCCCCATGCCGGTCCCGAACGTCAAGCCCAAGCGCAACCCGAAGGCCCCGCGGCAACAGCTTCCGCTGCTGGAATCGCGGATGCGTGCGGGCACCTGCGAGGAGGTGGCGCTAGGCTTCGACCCGGAGCAGGCGCGCATCGAGGCGCTGCGCTGTCTGAACTGCAAGGATCCGAAGTGCATCGAGGCCTGTCCGCTGCATATCGACATCAAGAGCTTCATCGCCCGGATGGTGGACGGCGACCTGGACGCCGCCTTCCAGAGGATCAGCGAAGACACGCCCTTCCCCGGCATTTGCGGCCGCGTCTGCCAGCATGAACTGTACTGCGAGAAAGCCTGCCTTCTGGGCGGCCCCAAGACCAAGCTGGAACCGGTGGCCATCGGGTCGCTGGAGCGCTTTCTGGCCGACTCCCAGAGGAAATCGAGCGAGCGGCGCTTGCCGGCGGTGGCCCCGCCCAACGGATTGAAAGTCGCGCTGGTGGGCAGCGGCCCGGCCTCGCTGATTGCGGCCTTCGACCTGGTCCGGAAGGGCTATGGGGTCACGGTTTTCGAGGCGCTGCACAAGCTGGGCGGAGTCCTGGCTTATGGAATTCCGCCGTTCCGGCTGCCCCGCGACATCATTAACGAGGAGATCGAGCGGTTGCGCGCGCTGGGCGTCGAATTCCGCACCAACTTCAGCGTGGGCAAGACCGCGACGCTGGACGAGCTGTTCGAACGGGGCTACGCGGGGGTGTTTGTGGGGACCGGCGCCGGACTGCCGCACCTGATGGGGATACCGGGCGAAAACCTGGTGGGGGTGTACACCGCCAACGAGTTCCTCACCCGCATCAACCTGATGGAAGCGAACGATTTTCCGGCGCACGACACGCCGGTGCGGGTAGGCTCGCGCACGGTGGTCGTGGGGGGCGGCAACTCGGCCATGGACGCCGCGCGATGGGCCAAGCGGCTGGGCAGCGAGAGCATCATACAGTTCCGCCGGGGACGGGCGGAATTGCGAGCGCGCTTGGAGGAGATCGAGCACGCCGAGGAGGAAGGGGTGCGGTTCGAGTTCCTGGCCGCGCCGCTGCGGCTGTTCGGCGACGAAAACGGCGTGCTGCGCGAAATGGAGTGCATCCGCATGCAATTGGGGGCGCCCGACGACTCGGGGCGTCCCTCGCCGGTGCCCATTCCGGGCTCGGAGTACCGCATGGCGGTGGACACGGTGGTGATGGCCATCGGCCAGAGCCCTAACCCGACCGTGCAGCGGGCAACCCCGCAGTTGATTACCAAGCGTGGCAAGATCATCGTCGACGAGCAGGGGCTGACCAGCCTGCCCAACGTGTTCGCGGGCGGGGATGTGGTGCGTGGCGGCGCCACCGTCATTTTGGCTATGCGAGACGGGCGGGTGGCCGCCGAGGCCATCGATCGCGCCCTGCGGGGCCAGACTCCGGCCGCGACCGTCTCCGAAGGAAGCCGGGAAGCCGGCGCCGGCTACCGGATTCTGAGCAAGCGCCTGCTCACGCCCGAGATCGCGCACCTGGAAACCCTGGCGCCGGCAGTGGCAAACCACTGGAAGGCCGGCCAGTTCATCATCCTGCGTCCCACCTCGTCGAGCGAACGCATCCCGCTGACCATCGTGGGCGGAGACCCGGAGCGGGGCAGCATACAACTGGTGGTCCAGGCGCTGGGGAAGACCTCGCGGGAGACCATCTCGTTGGAGGTAGGCGATTGCATTGCCGACTTGCTGGGGCCGCTGGGGATGCCCGCCACCATCGAGAAAGTGGGTTTGGTGCTGTGCGTGGCCGGCGGCGTGGGCACGGCGGAACTGCTGCCCGTGGCGCGCGCGTTCCGGCAGGCCGGCAACCATGTGGTGGCCCTGTGCGGGGCCCGGTCGACGGCGCACATCATACTCGATCAGGAGCTGCGCGCCGCGGCGGACGAGGTGCAGTGGGCCACCGACGACGGCTCGGGCTTCTTTCACGGCAACGTGGTGGAGCTGATGCGCGCCTGGAAGCGGGAGAGCGGCGCGACGCCCGGCGCCGCGCACGTCATCGGCCCCATCCCCATGATGCGCGCCGCGGCCGCGCTGACGCGCGAGTGGGGCGTGGCCACTTTTGCCAGCCTCAACCCCATCATGGTGGACGGAACCGGCATGTGCGGCGGCTGCCGCGTCACGGTGGGAGGCAAGGTTCGCTTCGCCTGCGTGGACGGGCCGGAGTTCGACGCCCACCAGGTCGATTTCGACGAACTCACGCGCCGCAACCGGGCCTACATCTCCCAGGAGAAACAGGTGCTGGAGCAACATTTGTGCCGCGTGGGCCTGGGCCAGTGAATTGGTGGTAACGTCGAAAATGGAGCTCCGTGCCCACCCCTGAGGCGAATCGCGAGAGAATCTCGGCCGCCAGAAAGTCGGTGATCGCGGCGGTTGGGCTGACCGCCCTGAAGATCCTGGTGGGGCTGGCCACGGGAAGCCTGGGTATCCTGGCCGAGGCCGCCCATTCGGGCCTGGATCTGGCGGCTGCCATCATGACCTGGATGGCGGTGCGGATCTCGGGCAAGCCAGCCGATCGCGACCATCGCTACGGGCATGGCAAAGTCGAGAATCTTTCCGCGCTGGCGGAAACCCTTCTGTTGCTTGTCACCTGCGTCTGGATCTTCTACCACGCCGTCTCGCGTTTGATCGGGCACCAGCTCGAGATCGAGGTCAACGTGTGGTCGTTTGCGGTGATGGCCACTTCGGTGGTGGTGGACTTCTCCCGCTCCCGCATGCTCTACCGCGTGGCCAGGAAGTACAACAGCCAGGCGCTGGAGGCCGACGCCATGCATTTCCGCACCGACATCTGGAGCTCGGCGGTGGTCATTCTGGGCCTGGTATCGGTGAAGCTGAGCGAATGGGTGGCCGGATGGGGCGGTCTGCGATATGCGGATGCGGTGGCGGCGATGATCGTGGCGGTGATCGTGGTGCAGGTCAGCGTCAAGATGGGCGTGCGGACGATCCTGGCGTTGCTGGACACCGCCCCGGCCTGGCTCGAGGAGACCATCACCGCGGTGGTGGCCGCGCTGCCGGGAGTCAACAACTGCCACAATGTCCGGCTGCGCTATTCCGGGTCGCAGTTGTTCGTCGATATACACATTTTGGTGGACGGGAACCAGAGCTTGCGCGCGGCCCACGAGCTGACCGAGGAGATCGAGCGCGCCATCCAGAAACTGGTTCCGGACGCCGACGTCACCGTACACCCCGAACCGGTGTAGGGCTGCGTTGGGCGGCGGGCGCGGAGGGGGCCGTGCCGGGTGGTTTGTTCGGCACATGAACAATGTGGCGCCCTGCGCCGCCCATTTCGCTCCGGTTAGGCGCTGTTCGGCGCCGCCAAGAATTTTCTCGCGAATTGTGGTGGGACCATTGCACTTATGATTGTAAGTGCAAGAAGGTGAAGGCCGGCGGACTCATGAAGGACCGAAGCAGAGAGCCGAGCGCCGCTTTTGGAGCAGCTCCGGGCAGCGGGTCCACGGCATATTTGGATTGACTTTTTTGATAAATATGCTTTAATGAAAAAAGGATCCGCACATTTTTTTGCCGCCTCTCCTGGGTTGGATGCGCGGGCCCATTGCTTCCTTCGCTGGTCAAGTTGGAGGCGAGTATCCCAATCATTATCATAGGGATGGAGGAGTCAATGTTGGCGCTGCAAAGGAAGGACGCGGCCATCGCGACGGAGAGTTTTGTCTTCGAAACCGTCGCTCACCCCCACCCGAATTCGGAATCTGAGGCCTATCCGCAGCCGGAGAGGGTCGTATCGGTGTTGACCGTAAGCCCGTTCGAAGATGACCACGTTTTTCTGGGGAACATCTTCAGCCACTCGAAGTGGCATATTTGCGGGGTCAGGTGCTGGCGCGATGCCGTCGAGCACCTCACCCAGCATCGCACTGCGGTCGTGATTTGCGAGAGGGACGTTCCCGACACCGACTGGAAGCAGGCGCTGACCCAGCTGGCGGAATTGGCGGATGCTCCCCTGCTGATCGTGACCTCGCGATGGGCGGACGACTACCTCTGGGCGGAAGTGCTGAACCTGGGTGGTTACGATGTGTTGATGAAACCGTTTGACCAGACCGAAGTCGTGCGGGTCGTCAGCCTGGCCTGGTTGAACTGGAAGAACAACCATGATCGGGCGCGCAGGAATGCGGCGCCCATGCTCGCTAACGCCGTTGGAATGTAGCGGTTGTCTTCTCCCGGCCCCCGCGGGAAGATGAGAGAGTGAAACCCATCGGGGCGATTCTGTGGTGTGCCGCGCTGGCGGCGATTTCCGCGGGGGCCGAGCTGCAAAAGGAGACCCTGGAAGCCTTCCAGGGCTACGTTCGGACTACCGAGGCCCGTCTGGACGCCATGCGGGGCCCCGGCCACTTCCTGTGGGCGGACCAATCGCCGGAGCGGCTGCGGCAGCTTCGCGAGGGGCAGATCCTGATCCAGCCTTGGAACGGCAAGGGCGACCAGGATGTGCCCGGCGGCCTGATCCACGACTGGATGGGCGCCGTGTTCGTCCCGGGCGCAACGCTCGAACTCACACTGGGGTGGGTTGAGGATTACGATCGGCACAAAGAGTCGTACCGGCCGGAGGTCCTCGATTCCCGGATTCTCAGCCACCACGGCAACGATTTCAAGATCTACATGCGCCTTCGAAAGAAGAAGGTGATTACCGTGGTCCTGGACACCGAACATGAGGTGCACTATTACCCAGTGGACACGAAGCGCTGGTACAGCCGGTCCTACAGCACACGGATTCAGGAGGTTGACGACCCGGGCACGCCGGAGGAGCGGCTGCTGCCGGCGGGAGACGATCACGGCTTCCTGTGGCGCCTGTACAGCTACTGGAGGTTCGAGGAGCGGGATGGCGGCGTCTACCTGGAGTGCCAGGCCCTCTCCCTGACCCGCGACGTGCCCACCGGCCTGGGCTGGCTGATCGAGCCCATCATCCGCCAACTGCCGCGAGAATCCCTGGCCAACACCCTGCGTTCGACCCGCGAGGCGATCCTGCCTAAAGCGGCGGCAGCGCACTGAGGGCCGCGCGAGCGCGTTTCCGCCGGCTTTTCCCGGTTTGGCTGTGTGCGCGACCAATAAGTGCATCGGCCTGACCCTATCGGAGCCCCGACCGTAAGGGAGGGGTTGCCTCCCCCACGGCCTACAACTCGTGGGACTCGAACACGCTCATGGCGTCACCCTGCTCGGCGACGACATACTGCATGGCCGCCGAGACATGCTCTGGTTTCCACAGCCATCGCGTGCTCCCATGGTGTGCCCATCGCTTCCGGTTCGGTTCATCCAGCCTCATCCGATTGAGGCGGCGACTGGCGTAGGCTCTGAAGTCGCCCATGACTCGCTCCGGCGGCGGCTCCGCTTCGACCACCGTGTGCACATGATTGCTTCGCACATGGGCTGCCAACAAAGTCCATCCACGATGCAAACACACCTCGTGAATCGCTTCCAAGACAGCATCTCGACGGACCTGGTCCAGGTGATAGGGATTCTGATCCATACGTTCCCGCTCCGCAGCGGCGCGTGCGCAATCCACTTCCAGAATCGGGGTTCCAGGGGCATTGTGATCGCGGTCGACGGAGCCGGATTCGCTGCCATGCAGGTGGCATCCATAGCAGGCGAAGGTGATCAGGTAAGTCACAGGCTATGACCGCAATTCTACCCCTCCCTGACGGTCGGGGCTCTGCCTGAAGAGCCTCTTGGCTAGGATTCTCGCAATTGGCCGGCATTTGAGTGGATACCTCACCTCCACGTCGCACACCCGTTTGGCTTCAACCCCACCCTCGCGGCCTGCGATAATGGGGAAGCTGGCTTCGCCGGCCCAGCGAAACGATGCCGTCCTCCATAGCGCACTTCACGAATTGGCTGCCGAAACTGACGATGACCGCGGCGATCGACATCCTGATCGTGGCCTTCCTGATCTACCAGTTGATCGCCGTGGTGCGCGGCACGCGCGCGGCCCACGTGCTGGCGGGCATCGGGGTGCTCCTATTGGTTTACGCGTTCGCGGCATGGGCGGGCTTGGAGCTGCTGCGCTCGATTCTGTCCACGGTGGTTCCCTACACCGCCATCGCGCTGATTGTGCTGTTTCAAGCCGAGCTGCGCCGCACGCTGGCCCAGATCGGGCGGAGGCACTGGCTGGGCTTCGGGGGCCAGCTCCAGCGCCGCGACTCGACGGAAGACCTGCTGCTGGCCTTGAGCCGCATGTCGCAGCAGCATGTGGGCGCACTGATCGTACTGGAGCGCGACATGGGCCTGCGCACGTTCATCGAAAGCGGCGTGGCGCTCAACGCCAACCTCTCGCGCGACCTTTTGCTGTCGATCTTTCAGCCGGGAGGCGCATTGCACGATGGCGCGGTCATTGTGCAGGGCGACCGCGTGGCCGCCGCCGCCTGCTTTCTCCCGCTCAGCATGAACCCCGTTCTGGCGCGCAAGCTGGGGACCCGCCACCGCGCCGCCATCGGCATCACGGAGGATGCCGACTGCCTGGCCCTGGTGGCTTCCGAAGAAACCGGACGCATCTCGGTGGCCGCCTTCGGCGAACTGGAGACCGACGTCACGCTGCAGCGGGTGGAGGAGCGCATCGCCAAGCACTTCAGTAAGAAGCGCCGCGAGGAGCGCTCGGGCATTTCGGCTCACCCGCCGGTCACGGGACCGGCCGCCGGGGAACCGCAGCGGGATGCCGACTGGAAGCGGGCCGCGCCATGAAGCTCCACCCGGTATTCCAGAATCTGGGATGGAAGCTGCTGGCCCTGGCGATCGCGGTGGGGTTGTGGGCGGCCTTCGTCAGCAGCCCCGAGCTGGTTACCTTCGTCTCGGCTCCGCTGCAATACCAGAACATGCCACAGGATCTGGAGATGAGCGCGGACGCCCCGGAGCGGGTGTACCTGGAGGTCCGCGGGCTCTCCGCCCGGCTGCGCAGTTTCGATCCGTCCCGCACCGCGGTGGTGCTGAATCTCGTCGCGGTTCAGCACGCCGGCGAGTACACTTTCACGGTGGATGGCAACCACGTCGACCTGCCGGTGGGGCTGCGGTTGGAGCGGGCGGTGCCGGGGCAGGTGCGGCTGCGCTTCGAGCACCGCGTCTCCGCGCAGGTTCCGGTCCGTGTGCGGCTCTCGGGCGCGCCACCGGAGGGCTACCGGGTCGTCCACCAGCAGGTCCGCCCCCGTAGCCTGACCATTGTCGGTCCCGAGACGCGCGTCAAACGCGTGGAGTACGTGGAGACCGATCCCATCGATCTAGCGCGGGCCGGCAGCGAGACGCAGTTCCACGTGCATACCTTCATTCCGGATCCACAGGTCCGCTTCGTCTCGCCGTCGGCAGTGGATGTGGTGGTGAGCCTGGAGAGAACCCACTGATGGGGAAGCAGCTATTCGGCACGGATGGGGTGCGGGGAGTGGCCGGCGAGTTCCCGCTGGACCCACGGACGGTGCATGCGCTGGGCGCGGCGCTGGCGGATGCCGCCGCCCGGATCGAGCCGTCGCCGGAAGTGGTGATGGGCATGGACACGCGCGAATCCGGCCCCTGGCTGGCCGCGCAGGTCGCGGGAGGTCTCGCAGAGCACGGCGCGCGCCTGCGATTCGCCGGCGTCACCACCACCCCCGGCGTGGCCTACCTCACCCGCACCGGCGCGTACGTCGCCGGCGTGATGATCTCGGCCTCGCACAATCCTTACCGGGACAACGGCATCAAGATCTTCAGCCATTCCGGCTACAAACTTCCGGACGAGCAGGAACAGGCCATCGAGCGGGAGATCTTCACGCTCCTGGAGGCGGGCGTGGAGCCCGCGCCCTTCCCGCTGGCGACCGACCCGGGACTGGATCGGCATTACGTGAATCACCTGGCCTCCACGGTGCGCCACTCCCTGGCCGGCCTGGAGATGGTGGTGGACTGCGGCAACGGCGCGGCTTCCGGACTGGCTCCCGAATTGTTCGAGCGCCTGGGCGCGCGGGTGGTTCCTCTGTGCTGCACCCCTAACGGCCGCAACATCAACCTGGGCTGCGGCGCGCTGGACGTCAGCGGTCTGCGCGAGATCGTTCTGGCCCAGGGCGCGCACCTAGGCGTGGCCTTCGATGGCGACGCCGACCGCGCCATTTTCGTTTCCCGGTCGGGCGCCATCGTCAACGGCGACGGAGTCCTGCTGCTGGTTGCGCGCTCACTGCACGGCCAGGGGCGCCTCAGCGGGCCGGAGGGCCATCCCACCGTGGTGGGCACGGTAATGGCGAACCTGGGGCTGGAGCGGGCGCTGGGCGCGCAAGGTATCCGACTGTTGCGCATGCCGGTGGGCGACAAATACGTGCTCGAGGAAATGCTGCGCACCGGCGCCGTGCTGGGGGGAGAGCAGTCCGGCCACATCATCTTCTCGGAATACTCGACCACGGGCGACGGCCTGCTCACCGCCCTGCGGGTGCTGGAGATCATGCAGGAGTCCGGCCGGGGACTCGACGAACTCACCGGCGATCTGGAGATCTACCCACAGCGCCTGGTCAACGTGCGGATCAAGGAGCGGAAGCCGCTCGAGGAGATGCCGGCCGTGGTCGAGGAGATTCGCGCCGCCGAGCAGGCGCTAGGCGGCTTGGGGCGCGTTCTGGTGCGCTTTTCGGGCACCGAGCCGTTGGCCAGGGTGATGATCGAGGGCCCGGATGCCGGCCAGGTGGCCGAGCTGACGGGCCGCATCGCCGCCGCCATCGAACGCGAACTGGGCGCCTGAGGCCCGCGGGCTTAGATTAAGGTTTTCCCACTCTGGCTCGAAGAGCGTATAATGAAGGAGTTGGGGCTCTTTCCCGCTACGAGATACCCCCGCCGAGACTTGGCTTGAAATGATCAAACACCCGAAGGGCGCACACGCCCGTGTGCTGTTAAGTTCAGTTTTTGGCCCCTACGCGCAAGACGACGAGTTCGGTAGCCGCGCCATTAATCCGATGGAGTTGTACCACAACCAGGTGACCCGGGCCCAGGGCCCGTTCTCCCTGCGCATGTTCCACCGCTCCTGGGGAATCATGATGATCCAGGAGAACATCTCCGCGCCCTGCACGGTGCTGGATTTCCCCACCAGCGATGTGTTTCAGCGCGAGATCACCGAGAACCAGTACGACATCGTCGGGATCTCGTCCATCATCGTGAACGTGGGCAAAGTGCGCGAGATGTGCCGCCTGGTGCGGCGGCTTTCGCCGCGCTCGGTGATCGTGGTGGGGGGGCACGTGGCGGCCATCCCCGGCCTGCAGTACATGATCGACGCCGACCACATCGTCCGCGGGGACGGCATCTCGTGGATGCGCGAATACCTGGGCGACGATGCGACCGCCCCCATCCGCCATCCCCACATCGTCTCCGGATTCAACGCGCGCTCCTTCGGAATCCGCATCCCCAACCGCACCGGCAGCGCTGCGGCTACCATCATCCCGTCGGTGGGCTGCCCCATGGGTTGCAACTTCTGCACCACCTCCTCGTTCTTCGGTGGCAAGGGGAAGGTCCTCAACTTCTACGAGACGGGGGCCGAGCTGTTCGAGCTGATGTCCGAGATGGAATCCTCGATGAAGGTGCACTCGTTCTTCATCATGGACGAGAACTTCCTGTTGCAGCGCACCCGCTCGATGGAGCTGCTGGAGCTCATGAAGCGGCACCACAAGAGTTGGGCCTTCTATATCTTCTCGTCGGCCAACGCCATCCGGAAGTATACCAGCGAGGAACTGGTGTCCCTGGGCGTCTCCTGGATCTGGCTGGGCCTGGAATCGCCGCGCGCCGGCTACTCGAAGCTGAATGGCGCCGACACGCGCGAACTGACGCGGGAACTCCACCGGCACGGCATCAAGTGCCTCGGCTCGACCATTGTGGGGCTCGAGCATCACACCATGGACAACATCCGGGGCGAGATCGAGCACGCCATTTCGCACGATACCGATTTCCACCAGTTCATGCTCTACACGCCGGTGCCCGGCACGCCGCTTTTCGACGAGATGACCGAGCAGGGCCGCATGCTGCCGGATGTCGACTTGGCCGACATCCATGGCCAGTTCAAGTTCAATTTCGAGCACGCCGCCATTCCGCGGGACGACTCGAAGAAGCTTCTGGACTGGGCTTTTCTGCGCGATTTCGAGCGCAACGGCCCCAGCCTATACCGTATCTTCCGCACCACGCTGGAGGGCTGGAAGCGCTACAAGAACGATCCCGATCCGCGCATCAGAGAGCGCTTCGAATTCGAGGTGCGCCAGTTGAAGAGCGCCGCCAGCGCCTGCTTGTGGGCCATGGAGCGCCGCCTTAAGAAGACCAACCAGGCCATCAGCGAACAGATACGGACGCTGCGGCGCGAAGTGGAAAAGGAGTTCGGGCTGCTGAGCCGCCTGACCGCCGGATTCGCCGGGCCGGTGCTGCTGTGGACCACGCGCCGCGAGGAACGCCGCCTGGCGGAGGGCCGGGTCTACGAGCCGCCCACAATCATCGAGCGCCACAACTGGGGCGAGGCTTAGCGCACTCCTTTGAGGTTGAGGTAGGCGCCGAGGTCCCTGTCCACGGCGATGATGTGGTCGGTAAGCCAGTGCCGCATGAAGATGATCATTTGGGTGCTGGGGATCATGTTCCGGGCCTTCAATTGGTGTTCGAAATCCCCCACCCGTTCCGCGAGCGCTACGTGGACGGCCTGGTGCGCCGCCATTTCGGGGTAAGCGTTCGCCTCCATGAGTCCCTCTTCGAACGTGAAATGGAACTGAGTGTAGGCGTGGAGGTTGGAGAGGATCTGGCCGATGGACTGCGCCGCCCGCCCTTCCATCATGGCCTCCTGAAACTCCCGGATCTGGGCGATGAGCGTCTGATGCTGTTCGTCGAGCGCCGCCACGTTCACGCTATAGGCGTCGTTCCACTCGATCAGCCCGGTGCGGGACCACTCCATGCTGGCAGTATACCCCGAGGCTAGCCGCCGGCGATGGCGGCGACCACCAGGAAAGGCTCCGCGCCCGTCGCGACGGCTGCGGGGAGCGGGGTGTCCGGCGGCTGATGGGAGAGATCGAGCTGGCAGGCGAAGAAGCGAATGAAAGGGCGGCGCTTTTGTGTGACGTGGTCGCGGATGGCGCCGCGCAGGGCGGGATAACGGGCCTCGAGCGCGTCCAGCAGAGAGCGCTCGGTGGGCTGGCCGGGAACCTCGAGGAACACGTCGCCCTCAATCTTCGCCAGCGTACGCAGATGGCCCGGGAGCACGACCTGGATCATGGCAGCGTCTGAACCTCCACCGAGAGCACGGCGGGAAGATCCCGTGCAATGGCGGACCAACTGTCACCGGCATCGGCCGAGGCGTAGACCTGCCCGCCCGTGGTTCCGAAATAGACGCCGCAGTCTTCGAGCGAGTCGATGGCCATGGCGTCGCGCAAGACGTTCACGTAGCAGTGGGCCTGGGGCAGACCTTTGGTCAGCGGCTCCCAGTCGCCACCGCCCGTACGGCTGCGGTAGACGCGCAGCTTTCCTTCGGGCGGGAAGTGCTCGGAATCGCTCTTGATGGGGACGACGTAGACGGTGTCCGGCTGATGGGCGTGCACGTCGATGGTGAAACCGAAGTCGGTGGGGAGGTTCCCGCTGACTTCGCGCCAGGCGTCGCCGGAGTCGTCGCTGCGCATGACGTCCCAGTGCTTCTGCATGAACAGCACGCCGGGACGCGCGGGATGCATGGCGATGCGGTGGACGCAGTGGCCAACCTCGGCCTCGGGGTCGGGGATGTACTGGGATTTCAATCCGCGGTTGATGGGCCGCCAGGAATGGCCGCCATCGTCGGAGCGGAAGGCGCCAGCGGCGGAGATGGCGATATAGATCCGGCCGGGATTGGTGGGATCGAGGAGGATGGTGTGCAGGCACAGTCCACCCGCGCCCGGCTGCCAGCGCGAACCGGTGCCGTGGCCGCGCAGGCCGGGGAGTTCCTGCCAGTTCCGCCCGCCGTCGGTAGAGCGAAACAGGGCGGCGTCTTCCACCCCGGCGTAGACCGTATCCGGATCGGTGAGAGACGGCTCGAGATGCCAGACGCGCTTGAACTCCCAGGGGTGGGGCGTGCCGTCGTACCACTGGTGCGTGCCGGGAACGCCATCGTAGACGAACTTGTTGCCGGCCTGCTCCCAGGAGTTGCCGCCGTCGTTCGAGCGTTGGATCTGCTGGCCGGACCAACTGTTGGACTGTGAAGCGTAGAGCCGGTTCGGGTCGGCGGGCGATCCCTTGAGGTGGTAGATCTCCCAACCGGCAAAGTGCGGCCCCAGGATGTTCCACTGCTTGCGCTTTCCGTCGGATTCCAGAACGAAGGCGCCCTTTCGCGTGCCAACCAGAACGCGTACCCCGCTCATTGTTCGCCCCTCCCGAGCTTGGCACGGGTGACCGGGCGCGGGTGCCTGCCGTGGTCCCAGTGCCGAAGATACCCCTATTATAAATCCGGCGGGGCCGGTTGGGAGCCGGACCCTGCCCAGCGAACGGTTTGGCGAGATATTGGCTAGCTCTTCGGGATGTGGCTCAGGCGTTTGGGGCCGGACTGGACGACGTGCTCCGGGCAGCCGTCCTTCATGAGTTTGAAGTTCTCGATGAAGCGGGCCGCCAGCGCGTCGTACTTGCGGAAATACTCGTCGCGGCTGCCCCAGGTGTTGGCCGGGTCCAGGATCTGGGTGGGCACGCCCTCGCAGGTCTTGGGCACGTCGAAGCCGAAGATGGGGTCCTGGCGGAACTCGACGTTGTGCAGCTTGCCGCTCAGCGCATCGTTGAGCAGCCGGCGGGTGTGCTGGATGCTGAGCCGTTTTCCAACGCCGAACGCGCCGCCGGTCCAGCCGGTGTTCACCAGCCAGCAGGTCGCGCCGTGCTTCATGAGTTTGGCCTTCAGCATCTTGGCGTACGCGTAGGGATGGTGCACCATGAACGGCCCGCCGAAACAGGGGCTGAAGGTCATCTCCGGCTCTTTTCCGAGTCCGATTTCGGTACCCGCGATCTTGCTGGTGTAGCCGGAAATGAAGTGGTAGATGGCCTGGTCCGGCGTCAGCCGCGAAATCGGCGGCAGCACGCCGCTGGCGTCGCAGGTCAGGAAAATCACGTTCCTGGGATGGCCGGCGCGCTTGGCCGGCAGGTAGTTCTCGATGAACTCCAGCGGATAAGCCCCGCGCGTGTTCTCGGTGATGGTGGCGTCGTCCAGATCCAGGCGCCGGGAGATGGGATCGAACACCACGTTCTCCAGGATCGTTCCGAAGCGCCGCGTACAAGCGTAGATCTGCGGCTCGGCGTCTTCCGAGAGGCGGATCACCTTGGCGTAGCAGCCGTCCTCGAAATTGAAGACGCCGTTGTCGCCCCAGCCGTGCTCGTCGTCGCCGATCAGGTGCCGGCTCGGATCGGCCGACAAGGTCGTCTTGCCGGTGCCCGAGAGGCCGAAGAAAATGGCCACTTCGCCGTTGTCGTCCACGTTGGCCGAGCAGTGCATGGGCAGCACGCCGTCCAGCGGGAGCAGGTAATTCAGCACGGTGAAGATGGTCTTCTTGATCTCACCGCCGTAGTTGGAGCCGCCGATGATGGCCAGCCGCTCCGCGAAATTGGCCAGGATGAAGGTTTCGGTGCGGGTGCTGTCGATGATGGGCGAGGCGTTGAAGGACGGCGCGGCGATGATGGTGAACTCCGGCACGTGCCGCTTCATCTCTTCGATGGTTCGCAGCCGGGTGAACATGGTGCGGGCGAAGAGGCTGTGCCAGGCCTTCTCGGTGATGATGCGGATGGGCATGCGGGCGACCTCGTCCGCGCCGGCGTAACAATCCTGCACAAAAATGTCCCGTCCTTGCAGGTAGCCTTGAAGGCGGGTCAGCAGCACGCTGAACTTGTCGGGATTGAAGGGGCGGTTATAAGTGCCCCACCAGACGTTGCCTTCGCTGGTCTGCTCGCACACGATGAACTTGTCGGTGGCGGCGCGGGCGGTGTGCTTGCCGGTGTCCACCACCAGCGGGCCGTTGTGGCAGATGCGGCCCTCGCCGCGGAACACGGCCTCTTCGTAGAGCGCCGACGTGGGCAGGTTCCAATAGACCTTGTGCAGGTTGGCCAGGCCGTGGTTGTTGACCCCGAAAATGCTCGCGTTCTCGCCGGCCTGCTTGGAGGCGGGGGAAGGGATATCCAGGTACAGGTTCATTGCCAGTCCCTCACGAGCTTGCGGTCGCCCAGGTAGAGTTCGTTCGGCGAATTCGGATCGAGCGCCCACTTAATGCGCTCGATGCCCTCGGTGATGTCCTTGACCGTGCCGCAGAAGCTCACCCTCAGGTGGCCTTCCATCCCGAAGTCCTTTCCGGGCACCGTCACCACCCGAACCTTCTCCAGCAGGAAATTCGACAGCTTCTGCGAATCCTTCATGTAGGCGCTGAAATCCGGGAAGGTATAGAAAGTCCCGTCGGGCTTGGTAACCTTCACGCCGTCGAACGCCTTCAGCCGGTCCATCAGGATATTGCGGTTGTTCTCGAGGGTCATACGCAGGCTCTGGATCGACGATTGGACTCCGTTCAGCGCGCCCACCGCCGCCCACTGAGCCGGCACCGACGGACCCGAGGTCTGCTGCGACTGGATGTTGCTCATGGCCCCGATCACTTCTTCGTTCCCTACCGCCCAGCCCACACGGAAACCCGTCATCGCGTACATCTTCGACACGCAGTTGACCACGATCAGCTTGGAGCTGTTCAGATCGCTCTGGGCGTACTGGCAGCAGTTGGTTGGAGCTTTGCCGTCGAAGATCAGCCGGTTGTAGGTGTCGTCCATGATCAGGTACAGATTCTTCTTCTCGCAGAAGCGCACCATCTCGGCGATGAACTCCTCTGAGTACATCGCGCCCGAGGGATTGTTCGGGCTGTTGAGGATGATGGCCTTGGTGTAGGCCCCCACCGCCGCGGCGATTTCTGCGACGCTGGGATGGAACGACCCGTCCTCCGGCATGATGGGTATGGGCACACCGCCGGCCAGCTTGACCATCTCGGGGTAACTCACCCAATACGGCGCGGGGTAGAGCACCTCGTCCTTGGGCTCCAGGATCGCGTACAGGGCGATCATGATGGCCTGCTTGGCGCCGTTGGAGGCGACCACGTTCTTGACACCCACTACCCGGTTGTAGTTCTCATCCGTATAGCGGATGATGGCCTTCTTCAACGCCGGGATTCCGTCCGCCGGCGCGTAACGCACCTCGCCGGTGTTCAGGACCGCCGTGCAATTGACGATGGCGTCGATGGGCGCTCTGCTCTTCGGCTCTCCGCCGCCGAGGTGGATGACGGGTTCACCCTTCTCCCTGAGCAGTGCCGCGGTTTCGTTCAGCTTCAGAGTGGGCGATTCACAGATCGACTTGGCTAATTGACTGATGCTCACCGAGTTTCCTTTTCGTGCTGCGTGTATACTCCTGGCGCTTGTGCCGCGCCGGGGTGTTTCTAATAGTATATGCAACAACCCACCGCGAAATGCAAGTGCGGCCGGATTCGCGGTTTTGAGACTACGGCCGGCTGGGACGGCCCGGAGCGCTCTGCCATCGAGAGAGGGCCTTGTCCAGGAGCTCCTGCGAGAGCGCGACGTCGACCCGCAGGGTGCGCTGCTGCTGCTGTACCTGAACGGCGTCGCAGATCTTGAGCAGTTCGGGCGCATCGGCGGGCGCGCTCAGCCGCGCCAGGCCAACCATGCCGCGCACGGCATCCCCCAGCGAGCGGGCGTCCTGTTCCGAGTGGCAGACGGCGGTTATGAACAGGCGCAGGCCGGTGTGCAGGTCGAGGCCGGCGGAGCCGCTTTCAAGCATCGAGAACACCCTCCCCAGGTTGGAGAGGTTGCCCGTTTGAGGCACGGCCTTGGCCAGTTCGCCGAAGCCGCCGGCGGCCGCGATCCAGACCTGGTTCTGCGCGGGAATCGCGTCGAGCTGCGATCGCAACAGGGCGGGGAGGCCGTTAGAGCGCCCGCGCTGGTCCAGGATCAGGCGAATGGCGGTGGGTCGCCCGGCCACGGCGGTACTGGAGTCCAGAAACGCCACCGCGGCCTGCTCGTTGCCCACCATCGAGCAACCCGGGCAGGGCATGCGCCGGCCGCCCTGCCGCTGCAGCCGGGCCTCGATAGCCGGCGGAGAGAACTTCCCGCGCGCCAGCACGGCGGTGTTCACCCCGTCGGAAGCGATGAGCAACTCCGAGAGGTCCTTGCGCTGGTCCAGGCCGGTCTCGCTGGCGAAACTCTCCAGGCCGGGCAGGGGCTGCTCGCCGACCGATCGCTTGTACCACTCGGTGGCGCGCAGGTCGTCCACTTTGACTCCTGCGAGCAGAATGGTCCGGGCGGGCGCCAATTTGGCCAGGGCGGGATCGATCCTCACCGCTCCGGTCTGGGCCGTTCCGCAGCCCACAAAACACAGCGACAGCAGTGCGAGCAGGCAGCGCATCAGTAGTTCCTTTTCGAAAACGAGTAGACGCTGGCCGCCAGCATCACGGCGGCGAAAACGGCCGAGCTCCAGAGGGGCGCCAGACTGCCGACGGGCCGTCCCTGCACGAAGTTCAGGTTCATGCTGCCCACGTCGAAGAACTTGGGGAGCGCCCAGTAGAGGGCATTCCAGAGCGTGCGGGACCACTCGGAAGAGAGTAGCCGCTCGGCAATGCTGCGCTGGGCCAGAATGGCGCTCACGATCATGAGCGCGAAGGCCACCATGATGGCCAGCGCGCCGCTCTCGCTGAGCACGGCCACCAACACCATGGCGCTAAGCAGCACCGCGAACATGAACGCAGTGGTGGCCATCACGACCAGAAACGCCGAGTTCCACACGCCCGTTTTCCAGCCGAAGATCAGCCAGATTCCGAGCACCAGATAGCCCGCGTTCAGCCCCACCACGAGCAGGTTTCCGGCATATCGCCCCAGCAGGATGTGGGCGCGGGAGACGGGTTTCGAGAGCAGCAGCTCGATGCGCCCCGGCTCGAACACCGAGGAAATCAGCCCCGCGGAGGCGAACAGGGCCAGGCACATCAGCCAGTAGTAAAGGAACGTCGAGATGACCGCGTGCACACCCCGCACCAGGCGCGTCACGTCCACCCCATGGCCGATGGTCTGGCCGAACAACGAGGTAGTGGCGATAGCGCCCTGCACCACGTCGATGCGCATGATGAACACGGCGAACAGGATGAGCGCCGTGGAGATGCCGAACAGCCCCCAGAACAGCTTGCGGGCGATGGCCTCGCGAAAGGTGTCGCGCATGAGCGCCGCGCTGGCAATGAGCAGGGTCACGATTGCACCGTCCGCATGAAAACGTCTTCGAGCGTGCTGGTTGTCGGAGCGATGCTCTCGATCTGGGCGTCGCAGCCGCGCAGCAGGTCGATGGCCTGGTTGAGCGTAGCGCGATCCGCGAACTGGAACTCGAGCAGGCCGTCTTTCGAGGCGGTCGCCGTAGCCGTTTCGCGCAACTTGGACTCCGCCTCGCCGCCCACGCTGGTGGCCGCCAGCCGGTAACCCTTGCCTGCGGTAAGCTCCTTCACCTTGCCGACCAGCGCCACCTTGCCGCGGTGCAGGATGGCTACCTCGCGGCAGAACAACTCCACTTCGCCCAGCAAATGCGAGTTGATGAATATGGTGACGCCCTTCTCTTCCAGAGCGTGGAGAATCTCGCGAATCTGCCGGCGCCCGACCGGGTCGACGCCGTCGGAAGGCTCGTCCAGGATCAAGAGCCGGGGGGAGTGCATCAGCGCCTGCGCCAGGCCGATCCGTTGCAGCATGCCCTTCGAGTACTTGCCCAGGCGCACGCGGCCCCACTTGGCCAGGTCCACCAATTCGAGCAACTCGGGAATGCGCTTCTTGCGCGCCCGCGCCTGCATGCCGGAGAGGGCGGAGTAGAAATCCAGCATGCCGACGCCGGTCATGTAAGTGGGGAAACGATGATTCTCGGGGAGGTAGCCGACCGGCCGGCGCGCCTCGGACTCCCATACCTCGCGTCCGAAGATGCGGGCGGCGCCCTGGGTCGGGTGTACGCAAGCCAGCAGGAGCTTGACGAAGGTGGTCTTCCCGGCGCCGTTCGGCCCCAGCAGGCCGAAGGTGGTTCCGCGTGGCACCTCCAGAGAAACGTCGTCCAGCGCGCGGACCTGGGTGCGCCGCCAGACGGATCGGAAGACCTTGGTCAATCCGAGGGTCTCAATGGCGTTGTCCGAGGGCACGTATCTCCAGGATACGATCAATCGTGCCGGGCGAGAAGCAGGTTCGAGGCGACTCTGCGGAAACCGTAGCCGATGGACACCGGCAGCGGTTTGACGCCCGGTGCCTGGTAGGCCTTGCGCAGGTCCTTCTGCTCGAGCCAGCGAAAGCTGCCGTAGGGTTGCTCATAGTGGCCGTACAGGGTCACTTTCCATGGCCCCGGCGCGAAGCAGTGGTAGGGAATGCCGGAATCGTCCTGGAGAATGCTCCCGCTGGTCGCGAGCACCAGCTCCCGGATGGCCGAGAACTCGTCCCGGTGGGTCATGTAGGAGGTCGCTTTCAACAGAGTCGAGGCCCCCTTCAAGCGCCCGGCATAGGCGAGGAATGGCTGATTCTGGCGCAAGCGGACGTCGGACAGGTTCACGGAAAAATAGCAGAGCCGGTGAATGGATTGATCGGCGTCGGTGCGAAACTCGATCTCGACGCCCTTATTGCCGATCTTGCCGGGGGGCTGCCAATCGGCCGGCCGCTCGACCATCTGGCCCTGCGCGTCCAGGCGCACCGACCGGAATCCCAGGATGGTGTGGCCGGAGCGCTCGAGCAACAGCGCAATCGGCAGCATCAGGCCGTCCGTCACCTGGCCCCGGAATTCGCGGTCCATTTCGCGCGTGACGAAGAAGCTGCGGCCCAACTCGGAGGCCACCGTATCCCGGACGGTGGCGAGATAGGCCGGCAGGTCTTTCTTCTCGATGCGGGCGAGGGCGGGCAGCGTTCCCACCGGTTCCAGCGCCACCAGGACGTAAACGGGACTGTGCGGGAAGCACAGGAGGGGAGTGAGCGCGTCGGGCCCGGAGAAGGGATAGAAGACGGTTGCGTCCCGCATCGGCGCGCCATTCAGTTCTTCCTGCTGGAAGGCGCGCAGGCTGTCGATGAAGTTCGCCTCGGCATCGCGCCAGGCCGCATCCATCCGGCGGCGATGCTCGTTCCATGCGGCGCTGGTTTCGAGATCCGCGAAGGGGCTCCCCGGGTTGCCGGGGAGGCCGGCGAAAAACCGCGCCGTATCGTCGGCATCGCGCAGGTGAGGCACGGCCGAAGGGACGGGGACGGGGCGGGCCTCCGCGACCGGCTTCTTCTCGACCGACACCTGGGCGGGCGGCCGTCCGCACCCCCACGCCAGAGCCGCGACCACCAGCCACAGCGCGCACGCCCGACGTTTCCAGACCATCCCGACCTCCATCGCCTGCACTCCCTTAATAACGGCAGACGACCCGCAAAAATTATAGCGGAAACGGCGGGGCGGGTTCCGGATGGGGTTTGTCGGACCTGTGATCTTCCCTTCCGCCTATGAGGAAAACACCAGCTTGCCCGGCTGGGCGCTGAGAGAGCCATACAGGCCCTGCGGATCGAGGGCCTGCGCCCGTTGGACGTACTCGTTCTGGGCCGCACGCTTCTGGGCGGCGGCCATGGCCATGGCGGCAAGGTAGAGGACACCGGCCAGGGCGGGGGCGGACTTGGGGGCTTCGGGGCGGAGGGCCTCGGCGAGGGAGGCCTCGGCTTCACGGGCGCGATCCAGACGGGCCAGCGCCCAGGCGCGAGTGGCCAGCATTTCGGACTGGCGTTCGGGTTGGGCCTCGGGCCTGCCATTGGCGTTGAGGGCCAGGGCGCGATCGGCCCATTCGAGAGCCTTGGTGGATTCCGTGCCGCGCTCCAGGAGGGCTTGGGCCATTCCGCTGAACGGGCCGGGATTCTCGGGGGCCAGTTTCATGACGCCTTCGAAGGCGCGGGCGGCGTCGGTATAACGGCGCAGGTAGATCCAGGTGAAGCCGAGGTTTTCGAGTGCGCGGAACTGCTCGGGACCGGTGGCGCTCTTCACGGTTTCGCGCAGGGCAACTTCGGCTTCGAGCAAGCGGCCGGCGAAGAACATGACCGTGCCGCGGGTGGGGGTGGGCTTGGGGCTGAGTTGCGAAAGTTCGAGCAGGGTCAGCGCACGGCTGTACCTGGCCTGACGGAAGGCGCTCATCGCCAGACGGCGCAGAATAGGCGGAAGAACCGCAACCAGGAGCAGGCCAAGCGGGAATAACACCACGGCCCAAAACTGGGGAATCCCCAAGGCCTTCGTGATCCGATCCGGAACCAGAACGACGAGCAGGATCAGGCTGGAGGCGACGGCTACCAGGGTGCCGCGCCAGTCGATGCGGCGCGGCGCGCCAGGACCGATGGGGTCGTTTGGGGAGGGGGTTCGTTTCTTGACGGCAGTTAGCAGGGAACTGGCTATATGCAGGCCAATGGGAAGGAGGCTGAACCAGACGCGCAGGTTGCGGCTCGGAAGGCGGGAAGCGACCAGGATGACGGCCACGAACAGCACCGCCGCGCCAATCTTGGCGCGGGACTGGGCGGACGCTTCGGAGGGCGGAAACCCAGCGGCTTCGAGGGCGATGGCGCGGTTTTGGAGCGCTTTCTTGGGCGAGCTAAAGCGCAATTGGCGGAGCGAGTAGCGGAAGACGATGAAGCCCGCCAGGATCAGGAACATGCCGATGAGCGGTAGGGCGGTGATCGCCGGGTTGAGCCGCGGAGGCTTGGCGCCGGCCGCGTAGGTGTCATGGTCATCGACCAGGGCGGCTGCCCAGAGGCTTCCGTCGGGGGCGCAGGCGACGCCGTAAACCCAGTTCTTATGCGAGGAAAACGCGGGAAGAGGACGCCACTGGTTGCCGTCGAGAGAATACGCTCCGGACTTGGCGGCCAGGTAGACGATGCCGGAACTTTCGGTAACGGCGTAGGCCTCGCGGATGTCGCCATCATAGCTCTGCCAGGATTGAGACTGGATGGCGAAAGACCACAGGCGCTCGCTCTGGAGCCAGAGGCGGCCACCGGCTACGCCCACCAGCCTGAGGTGCTGATTGGCCAATCCGGGCGGAGTGAGGTTCACCCAAGCGGCGTCCTGGGCTTTCCAGACGCCGTCGTGGACCAGCCATAGCGAGCCGTCCGGGCCGAGGGCGAGGCTGGGATTGGAGTGCGGTTCGGCGTTCCAGTCGAGGCCGGATGGCCGGGCTTTGGCGATGCTCCAGCGGTTGTGATCGAAGTGGGAGAGGTTGCCGTGCCTGTCCAGCGCCCAAACCTGGCCGGCGCCGGCGACGAGGGAGCAGACATCCCGGCCGGTGATGGCTTCGGGGTATTTGCGCCAGCGCTTCCCATCGAAGTGAACGACGACATCGGCGGTAGCGGCCCAAACGTCGTCGCCATCGAGCGCGAAGGCGCTGACGCTGGAACGGTCGGCATCGAAGTCGAATGCGCCGTAAGAGCGCCAGCGTTGGCCGTCGAAACTCTCCAGGCCGCAGCAGCTCCAGAGCGTGCCCGAGCGCGAGAAGGCGATCGTTTCGCCGGAATTGGAAGGCGGGCTGGCGCGCTGCCAGCCGGCGGCGGTGCGGTGGAAGACCGCCAGGTGCGGCATGTTCGCGCCCCTGCGGAACGCCATGAATAATCCAATGGCGATAAGAGCAAAGCCGGTGAGGGTGAAGGCGGCGAGGAGGCCAAATCGCTTGAGCCACCAGGATCGAGGGCGGGAACGATCAACCGATGCGGGCATGGAATTACTCCGCCGTCGATTATACACGCTTGCCCGCGCCAGGGGTTGGGTTGTGGCATGATCGAGACGACGGTGCATAGGGTCTGGCAACAGTTCCGCTCGGTGGCGGCGCGCGTTTCGCGGCGTTCGGTGACGCATGGCGGCATGGTGTTTGCCCTCGTCATGCTGTTGGTGGGCGTGGCGGCGATCGCCTCGGCCAACAACCTGCTCTTCCTGATCCTGGCGGTCATGGTGTCCACGCTGCTGGTCTCCGGGCTGATCAGCCGGCTGTCGCTGGCGGGGCTGGAGCTGGATTTCGTCCTGCCCGAGCACGTCACGGCGCGCCGCACGCTGGCCGGACGGGTCTACGTCCGCAACTCGAAGCGCTGGCTGCCGTCGTTTTCGATTCACCTCAGCGGGTCGGAGGAGAGCTTCCTGACCACGCTCTATTTCCTGGCGATTCCGGGCGGCGCGGTGCTGGACGAGACGGTCGAGGTTTGCTTCCGCAGGCGCGGCATCTACCGCGAGAGCGGATTCCTGTTCGCTACCCGCTTTCCCTTTGGCTTTGTCGAGCGGCGTGCTCAGGTGATCCTGCGCCGCGACGTGCTGGTCTATCCGTCCATCGATCCCCAGCCCGGCTTCGAGGATCTGCTGGCGGCCGTGCGCGGCGACATGGAGACACAGTTCCGCGGCCGCGGACACGACTTCCATCGCATACGGCCCTACGAGGCGCTGGAGAGCGCGCGGCACGTGGATTGGAAGGCCACCGCGAAAGTGGGCTCGCTGCAAGTCCGCGAATTTGCCCGGGAGCAGGAGCGGCTGATCGAGATCTTCCTGGATTTGAACGTGCCGCCGGCGCTTGGGGAGTGGTTCGAGCGGGCGGTCGAGGCCTGCGCCTTCCTGGCCTGGCGGATGGCCGAGCGCGGCGCGCGAATCCGCTTCGGCACCCAGGAGTTCGACGTCTCGATTCCGGAAGGCGGCGACGTCTACAGTATCCTCAGGTACCTGGCGGTGGTTGCGCCCGGGCGCCGCAAGCCGGCCATCTCGCCCCTGGACGAGGAAAGCTGCCAGATCGTTTTCACGGCGGCCAGCGAGGCCCTGATGGCCGAGGCGGGCTGGGGGCAGGCGCGTATCGTGGGGCCCGACAGTCGATCTATACTGGGTCTGCCATGAATCTTCTCCTGATGGCGGTGTTGCTGGCGGGCAGCGCGCTGGCGCAGTCTCCCGACGACCTCAGGTCTCAGGGCCTCAAGCTGACTGCTTCCGAGGCGCAAGCTGTCGAGGAGTCCCTGCGAGCCAACCCAGAGGATCTGGCGGCGCGGGGGAAACTGATCGCTTATTACTTCGTGGAGCAGGCGCGCGAACCCTGGTCCCAGCACGTTTTCTGGCTGATTGAGCATCATCCGGAGTCCCCGCTGGCCGGATTCAACTTCGCGAGCGGCGCCTTGCCCGCCGATCCGCTGAACGGCGAGGCCGACCACGCGCACGCCAAGGACCTCTGGCTGGAACAGACGCGGCGGCATCCCGACGATGCGCTTGTGTGGGCCAACGCGCTGCGGTTCTGCGCGCTAACGGGTTGCGACGCCGGCACCAAGGAGCGCCTGCTCAAACACGCCGAGGAACTCGGGCTCTCCAGTTCGGAGATGACCGTGGCGGGTGAGCCGCCTGCGCGGCCGATAACCCGGCTGCGCATAGCGGACGGCGACTTCAACTTCCGCAATCTCATCAAGAAGGTCGAGCCGGTCTATCCGCTCCTGGCCCTCCAGGCCCGGATTCAAGGCGTTGTCCGATTCACCGCCATCATTGGAACGGACGGCCATGTCCAGGATCTCCAGGTCATCTCGGGTCATCCGCTTCTGATACCGGTGGCCAAAGAAGCAGTCCAGCAGTGGGTCTACCGGCCGACTTTGCTCAACGGAAAGCCGGTCGAGGTCAGCACCGAGATCGACGTCGCGTTCACCCCCTCGGAGGGCAAGGATGCGAGCGGTGGCGCGGCCGGCAGTGTAGCGCCGCCTGCTCCGACCAGGGTTCGCGTGGGCAGCAATGTGCAAGCCGCTCTGCTGGTCAAGAGGGTCGAACCGGAATGTCCCGGCGATGCACGGTGTCAAGGCGCCGTCCGACTCACGGCCATCATTGGTACAGATGGCCATGTCCAGGAGATCCATGTCATCTCGGGGCATCCGCTGCTGGTACCCACGGCGGTGGACGCGGTAAGGCAGTGGGTCTACCGGCCGACGATGCTCAACGGAAAGCCGGTCGAGGTCGTCACCACGATCGACGTTCCGTTCACGCTCCCCGCGAACAGATGAGCGTGCTACGATAATAGGTCCCAAGCGAACATGACCGGCAGCATTCCAGACATCCTGGCGCGCATTGTCGAATACAAGAAGGCGGATCTAGCCGACGCGATGGTGCCGCGCGCGGAATTGGAGACGCTAGGCGAGGAGACGCATCCGCACCGGCGGGATTTCCGCGCGGCGCTGGTCAATCGCGAGCCGGCCATCATCGCCGAGATCAAGAAAGCCTCTCCCAGCAAGGGCCTGCTGGTGGATCACTTCGACCCGACCGCGATTGCCCGGGCTTACGAGCAGGGCGGGGCGGCGGCCCTTTCGGTGGTCACCGACGAGAAGTTCTTCCACGGCAGCCTGGACGACATGACCATGGCGCGCGGCGCGGTGAGCCTGCCCGTGCTGCGCAAGGACTTCACCTTCGACGAATACCACGTGGCGGAGGCAGCCGCCTATTGCGCCGACGCCGTCCTGCTGATTGCCACCATTCTGCCCGCCAAGAAGCTCCGGCACTTGCGGGAGTATGCGGCGCGCTTCGGCATGGCCGCTCTGGTCGAGGTGCACGACGAGACCGAGCTGGCCGCGGCCTTGGATTCGGGCGCGCAGATGATCGGGGTCAACAACCGCAACCTGCGCACCTTCGAGTGCACTATCGAGACCTCGCTGCGCCTGGCGCCGCTGATTCCGGCGGGCATCCTGCGGGTGAGCGAGAGCGGCATACGCCACGCCGAAGACATCCGCAAACTGCGCGAGGCGGGCTACCACGCGTTCCTGGTGGGCGAGCACCTGATGCGGTCGAGGGATCCGCTGGGAGCGATGCGGGCTTTGCTCCGATGATGGTGAAGATCTGCGGGATCACCAACCGCGAGGACGCATTGGTGGCAGTGGCAGGCGGCGCGGCGGCTCTGGGATTCAACTTCTACCCCCACAGTCCCCGATACGTGACACCGGCGCAGGCTGAGGCGATAGTGGAGGTTCTTCCCGCAAGTGTTTGGAAAGTCGGGATATTTGTGAACGAGGCTCCTTCGGTTGCCATGACCATTGCCGCCCATGCCGGGATGGACGTGCTCCAGGTCCACGGCAACGCGGACGAGTTTCCGGCGGGGATACGGCTGTGGAAAGCGTTGCGCGCCGGCCCAGGCTTCCAACTTGGCGAACTGGACTCCTCCGACGCCGAGGCCTTCCTGTTGGACACGCCCTCGGAGAGCCTGCACGGGGGAACCGGAGAGAGCTTCGACTGGAAGGTGGCGCGCGGCGCGGCGCGGAAAGTCATCCTGGCGGGGGGCTTGGACGAAAAGAACGTGCGGCAGGCAATCCAGGAAGCCGAACCCTGGGGCGTGGACGCCTGCTCGCGGTTGGAGGCCCTGCCGGGGCGCAAGGACCACCTCAAGCTGACGCAGTTTCTCAAGGCGGCGCTATCATGATGCACTCACAACCGGATGCGGGCGGGCACTACGGCCCTTACGGCGGGCGGTACGTCCCGGAGACGCTGATGGCGCCGATCGAGGAACTCGAGAAGGCGTATTTCGAGGCGCGGCGGGATCCGGAGTTTCGGGCGGAACTCGACGACCTGCTGAAGAACTACGCGGGCCGGCCCACGCCGCTGTACTTCGCCAAGCACTTAAGTGAAACTTTAGGTGGTGCGCGCATTTATTTGAAGCGAGAGGACTTGCTGCACACCGGGGCGCACAAGATCAACAACTGTCTGGGGCAGGTTTTGCTGGCCCGGCGGATGGGGAAGCGGCGCATCATCGCCGAGACCGGCGCGGGCCAGCATGGGGTGGCTACGGCCACGGTTTGCGCGCTTTTTGGCTTTGAGTGCGTGGTTTATATGGGCGAGGAGGACATGCGGCGGCAGCGGCTGAACGTCTTCCGGATGCGCCTGCTGGGGGCGCGGGTCGAGGCGGTTTGCAGCGGCAGCCGGACCTTGAAGGACGCCATCAGCGAGGCCATGCGGGATTGGGTCACCAACTCTGCGACCACCTATTACCTGCTCGGCTCGGCCCTGGGCGCGCACCCGTACCCGCTCATGGTGCGCGACTTTCAAAGCGTGATCGGCCAGGAGGCGCGGCGGCAGATCGTGGCCTGCGAAGGCCGGCTGCCGGACAAGATTCTGGCTTGCGTGGGAGGGGGCAGCAACGCGATCGGCATTTTCCATGCGTTTCTGGCGGACGATGGTGTGCGCCTGGTGGGAGTCGAGGCGGGTGGCAAAGGCACGGCGCTCGGCGAGCATGCGGCGCGGTTTTCGGGCGGGTCGCCGGGGGTGCTGCAAGGGGCCTGCAGCTACCTGTTGCAGGATGCCGAGGGGCAGGTGGCGCTGACGCATTCGGTTTCGGCGGGGCTGGACTATGCGCTGGTCGGTCCGGAGCACGCCTGGTTGCACGATCAAGGGCGGGCGGAGTACGTCTCGATCCCGGATCGGGAGGCGCTGGAAGCGGGCGTCGCACTATCGCGAACGGAGGGGATCATTCCGGCGCTGGAGTCGGCGCACGCGGTGGCGGAAGGGCTGCGGCGCGCGCCTCAGGCGAAAGGCGAGGTATTCATCGTAAACCTATCAGGACGCGGAGATAAGGACATTGACATCTACCGCGAGAATTATGCCGAATTGGATGCCAGCTAAGGGACCAACCCGCATCGCGAGCCTCTTCGAACGGCTGCGCCGGGAGCAGCGGAAGGGGTTTATCGGCTACCTGACGGCGGGCGATCCGTCGCTCGACCAGACGCCGGGCCTGGCGGCGGCGCTGGAGCGCGGCGGGGTGGACCTGATCGAGCTCGGGGTTCCGTTCTCTGACCCGATTGCCGACGGTCCGGTGATCCAGCGGGCGGCCGAGCGGGCCCTGCGCGGGGGCGCGAGTCTGCGCAAGGTGCTGGAGGCGGCCAGCCAGATCCGGCGCAGCTCCGAGGTTCCGCTGCTCCTGTTCACCTATTTGAACCCGGTAATGCGGTACGGGTTCGAGGCGCTGGCGCGGGATGCGGCTGCGGCGGGCATCGACGGAGTACTGCTCACGGATGTGAGCGTGGAGGAGGCGGGGGCCTACGTCGAGAGAATGCGCTGGCAGGGTCTGGACACGGTGTTTCTGGCCGCTCCCACCTCCACTGAGAGGCGCCTGCGGCTGATCGCCAAGTACTCGACGGGCTTCGTGTACCTGGTATCGCGGACCGGAGTGACGGGCGAGCGGGATTCGGTGGCCGGGTCGGTGGCCCCGTTGGTCGCGGCGGTGCGGCGGGTGACGGATCTGCCGCTGGCGGTGGGATTCGGCATCTCGAAGCCGGAGCATGTCGCGGCGGTAGGCGAACTGGCGGACGCGGTGGTAGTGGGCAGCGCGTTTGTGCGGCTGATCGAGCGCAACGCGGGCAATGCGGCGCTGGAGATTCAACTGGAATCCCTGGCCCGGGAACTCAAGCACGGGTTCGAGATGAGGCCGGCATGACCCACGAAGAAGGCATGCAGACGCTCGCGGAGTGCCGCGACCGCATCGACATCCTGGACCGGCGCATCCTGGAGTTGCTGAACGAGCGCACCAGGATCGTGGAGGAGATCGGCCGGGTTAAGCACCATCTGGATCTGCCGATCTACGAACCCAAGCGCGAGACCGAGGTTTTCAAGAACGTGACCGAAAACAACCTGGGGCCGCTTACCCCGGATGGCGTGAAGCGGGTCTTCGAGCGCATCATCGACGAAATGCGCAACGTGCAGCGCTTGCGGATGCTCGAGCGGGACGAAACGGAGTAGGCGGCAAAGGAGCTTGCGATGCTGGTGGTAATGCAGGAAGGCGCTACGGAGCAGCAGATTCAGGCGGCCATCGACCGGATGGTGCTGCTGGGCTTCAGTGTGCACCGGTCCACGGGCGTGGTGCACACGGTGCTGGGCGGGGTGGGGCCGGCGGATCAATACGATCCGGCGGACTTCGAGGTGCTGGAGGGTGTGAAAGAAGCCCACCGCATCATGTCGCCGTACAAGCTGGCCAGCCGCCATTTCCGGCCGGGCGGCACGGTGATCCACCTGGGGGATGTGGATATCGGCGGGAAGGCAGTGGTGATGATGGCCGGGCCGTGCAGCGTGGAGAGCCGCGACCAGATCCTGCGGATTGCGGAGATTGTGGCCCAGGCGGGGGCCAAGGTGATCCGCGGCGGCGCCTTCAAGCCACGCACCTCCCCGTACAGTTTTCAGGGGATGGGCGAGGAGGGGCTGGCCCTGCTGCGCGAGGCGGCCGACCGCAACGGCCTGCTGGCGGTGAGCGAGGTCATGGACCAATTGCAGATCCCGCTGGTGGCCGGATATGCGGACATTCTCCAGATCGGCGCGCGCAACATGCAGAACTACAACCTGCTGCGCGAGGTGGGCAAGCAGCCCAAGCCGGTGCTGCTCAAACGCGGCATCTCGGCGACCATCGAGGAGCTGCTGCTGTCGGCGGAATACATCATGTCGGTGGGCAACTACAACGTGATCCTGTGCGAGCGCGGCATACGGACCTTCGAGAGCTACACGCGGAACACCATGGATCTTTCGGCGATTCCGGTGGTGCAGAAGCTGTCGCACCTGCCGATTATCGCCGACCCGTCGCACGGCACCGGCCGCCGCGACAAGGTGATTCCGATGGCCCGTGCGGCGGTGGCGGCAGGGGCCGACGGGCTGATGGTGGAGGTTCACCACGACCCGGAGCGGGCCTTGAGCGACGGGGCGCAATCGCTGCGGCCCGAGCAGTTCGCGGAATTGATGGCCCAGTTGCGGATCATCGCGCCGGCGGTGGGGCGCACCATCTGAGTCCATGGAGACGGTAGCCATTGTCGGGGTGGGGCTGATAGGGGGATCGTTCGGGCTGGCTCTGCGGAAGGCCGGGTTTCGCGGGCGGCTGATGGGCGTGAGTTCCGCCGGCGCGATTCGGGAGGCGCTGGAGCGCGGCGCGATCGACGAAGCGCTGCCGCTGGGGGAGGCCGTGGCGCAGGCGGATCTGGTCTACCTGGCGCAACCCATTTGCCGCATCCTCGAAACACTGGCAACGCTGGATGCCTGGCTGAAGCCGGGGAGCCTGGTCACGGACGCGGGGAGCACCAAGGCACGGATTGTAGAGCAGGGCCGGCGGGCCATCCGCCGCGGCCAGTTCCTGGGCGGGCATCCGATGGCGGGCAAGGAGAAGCGCGGGGCCGGGGAGGCGGAGGCGGACCTGTTCGCGGGCCGGACCTACGTGCTGACGCCCTCGGCGCCGGAGGAACTCGAAACCGCGGCGGCGGGGGAGTTTCTGGGCTGGATTCGCTCGATCGGCGCGGTGACGGTCACGCTGACTCCCCAGGAGCACGACCGCGTGGTAGCCCGCACCTCGCACCTACCGCAGATGCTCTCGACCGCGCTGGCGGCGACTCTGGCCGGACAACTCGAATCGGCGGAGTACCTGCGCGTGGCCGGACCGGGGTTGGTTGACACCCTGCGCCTGGCCGGCAGCTCCTATGAGATCTGGCGGGACATCCTGGCCACCAACCCGGGTGAGATCGACGCGGCGCTCAAGGGCTTCATAGGCCAACTCGAGGGATTGCGCGCCACGCTCGGTTCCGAGCAGACTGAAAGCGCCTTCCGGACGGCCAACGAATTTGCGGCGCGGCTGAAGCGCGCGCGGGGCTGAGCGGGCACCGACTATTTCCTCTGGGACAGCACGATGGCGGTGACGTCGCGGACCTCCGCGGCGGTGGATCCGCGGGCCAGGCCGCTTCCAATGAAGGGGCGCTGGATCTTCACCCACAACTTGGAATGGACCAGGTCCGGGGCATTGTCGAGGAGGAAGAAGGCGTCCCGCAACTCCTGCCCGGTGGGGAGTTTGCGCGTGCGCTTGCCGGGCATGGCGTATTCATGCGCGGCGCCCTTATAGAAGGCGTACACCTTGTCGAAGGAATCCGGGGTCAGGTAGACGGTAACCACCAGTCCCGGTTCGGCGGCCACCACGCGCCGGACCTCGTCGGTTGCGGGCTGGTCGAACTTGGCCCCTCGATAGCGTTTGAATTCCTGCCCGAAGGTTACTGGGGACAGACTCAGAAGAACGAGGGTTATCAGGCGATAAACCCATGTTGTCATTTTGAGTGCTCCGAATGCAGGATACCTCCGAAACGTGGTTGGTGGCAAATGTTTAATTGGGCCGGGGCGGCACAGTGTGAATGCACGGCACAGGTGGGGGCGAAAAGGCGCTGGCGATGCAACGGGTTACGGATGGCAGGCGAATTGCACTGCCGGGGTCCGTATGCGAGTGCTGGGGATCGTTGCGCTGCTGGCGGCAGCGGCCTGGACGGGCCAGGCCCAGGAGCCCGAGGCCAACGTCAACGAGAAGTACACGGTGGAAAGCGTCGAGCTGTCGGGCGCGGACCAGTCCAAGCTGGAGAAGCCGGTGCGGGAGGAACTGCGCGGGCTGGTGGGGCAGAACTTCAGCCAGCAGAAACTGGAGGAACTGAAAAAGCTGATCCACAAGGCCTTTCCGGACCGCCCCATTTCGATTCAGGTTAGCCGCGGGAGCACTCCCGATCACGTCAAGGTGACGTTTGCCGTGGGAGGCCGTACGAAGCGCTTCGACCTGACGGCGCCGCTCGGGGTCTACCAGGCGCAGCAGGGCTGGAGCGGCGAACTGGACGGAACCGCGCAGGCGCACTCGACCGTGCTCAACGTGGGCGCGGTGAGCGACGGCGATTCGCTGCTCGAACGGTTCACCGGCATGACGGTCCGGGTCGAGGACCAGCAGACCGGCTCCGACCGCGTGCGGCTGGCCTTCGAGTTCGACAGTTATCACGAGATGTGGAACGGCGCGACGGCGGCCGCCCCGGCGGACCTGTACCGCGCCCGGCAGAACTTCGAGCCGCTGGCCACGGTCGCGTTATGGCGTCCGCTGAGCCTTTCGGTGGGGGCGAGCTTCCAGCGCCTCCAGGTGCAAGATCCGGCCGCGCGCACCGAGGCCGCCAATGCCGTCATAACTACTCTGCGCTATGATCGGCAGTTGGAGGAGTCGGGCCCCAACAAGCACCGGTTGGAGGCAGGTTACGGCCTGCGCGCGGCCACCAGGACGTTAGCGAGCGACTTCACTTACACGCGCCACACCGGCGACATCCGCTACACGGTATGGCGTGGCAATCACAAGCTGAGCGAACGGTTCCAGGCGGGGGCAATCGCCGGTAACGCGCCGCTTTTCGAGCGCTTCGCGCTGGGCAATAGCGACACACTGCGCGGCTGGAACAAATACGAGATCGCCCCACTGGGGGGGAACCGCGTGGTGTGCAACTCGATCGAATACCGCTACCGCGCGTTCAAGGTCTTCTACGATGCGGGCGCCGTCTGGACCAGCGGGCAGGAGGCAATCGTCAGGCACTCGGTGGGCGCCGGCGTACACTATGGGGAACTGGCGCTGCTAGTGGCGTTTCCGTTACGGAACGGCCGGGTCGAACCGGTTTTCATCGCGGGCCTGAACCTCTGATGCCAAGCCACATCACGCGCCGCGGTTTTGTGGGCTTTCTGCTTCCGGCGGCGGGAGTCTGCCTGACGACGGCGGGGGAAGCCCAGCGGCTGGAAGTGCGAGTGGCGGGGGAGCGGATACGGGTGGCCGCGCCGCAACTCCGGTTCATCGTAGGCAAGCCGCTGGAGCGCCTGCGGAACGGCGCGCCCGTGCCGTTCGCCTTCCAGTTGGCGGTGTCGGCCGACCACTGGGCCAGTGTGCTGGACCGCGATATCGAGCGCTTTGTCTTGAGCTACGACCTGTGGGAGGAAAAGCTCGCCATCGCCAAGCTGGGGCCTCCCCAAAAGTCGGTGTCGCACCTGACGGCGAGCGCGGCGGAGGCCTGGTGCGTCGGGGAGCTTTCGGTCGCGTCCGGCAGAATCGGCGAGGAGCAGCCGTTCTGGGTGCGCTTGGAGGTGCAGGCGGAGAACCCGGCCGAGGAAGCGGAACTGGACCGGCAGGAGAGCGTTAGCCTGACCCGGCTGATCGAGATCTTTGGGCGGCGCGGGCGCGGCGAGCAGAGCCGCTGGGTGGCCGAAGCCGGTCCGGTGAAGCTCGCCGAACTGAGAAAAGCGGCCCCGGGAGTCCGGCCGTGAACCGCTTGCGCAACCGGCTGATCCTGGTGTTTCTGGCGGCGACGCTGGCGCCGCTGGCCGCCACCTGGTGGATCGCCACCACGCTTCTGGAGCGCAGCCTGGAGTACTCCTCCATCGACCGGCTGGACAGCCTCTCGAAGACGCTGGAGAGGACCGGGCGGGAGTTGTACCAGCGCGCCTGCGAATCGCTGAAGGGCGAGGCCCAATCGGGGCGGGCGGAGCCGCGTTTCTATGCGCGAGACAGCCAAACCGGCTGGCCCAGCCAGGTGCGGGAGTTCTGGGAGAGCGGGGAGATGGAGCGCTTCGCGCTGGCGCAGGACGAGGACAATGTCCTGAAGTACCTGGTGCGCCGGCCGCAGGGGGTGGCGCTGTACGCGAGCCCGCTGGGGCCAGGCCTGGCGGGGCTGGCCGGCGAGTACCGGCAGGCGCGCGAAACGGTGGACCGGGCTCGCGGGCGCGACCTGCGGCGCGGGTTGCTGTACACTTTCGCCTCGCTGGGGGCGGCCATCTGGCTCGTCTCCTTGGCGGTGCTGCTATACCTCGCGCACCGCATTAGCCGGCCGATCCAGCAACTGACGGCCGGCCTGGCGCAACTGGCCCAGGGCGATCTGAAGACGCGGCTCCCGAGCGCGCGTAGCGACGAAATCGGGCGTGCCATCGAGGCCTTCAATCACATGGCCGGCCAGCTCGAGGCGAGCCGCGACCGCCTGGTCTACCTGGCGCAACTCGCGAGCTGGCAGGCGCTGGCCCGCAAGATGGCGCACGAATTGAAGAACTCGCTGACGCCGATCCGGCTTACCATCGAGGAGATTCTGGCCCGGCGCGACGAAAACGACCGGGAGTTCATCGAGCGGGCGGCGCGCATCGTGGTGGAGGAGGTGGAGAGCCTGGAGCGGCGGGTGCGGGCCTTCTCGGAGTTCGCCTCCGAGCCGCCCGTGCGGTGCGTGGCCCTGGAGGTCAACCCGGCGCTGGAGGAGCGGATCGCGTTCCTCAAGAACGGCCATCCCGAGCTGAACTACGCGCTGCGGTTGGCCCCGGGGAATCCGGCGGCCCTGGCGGACGAGGACCTGCTAAAGGGAATCCTTACCAATCTGCTCGAGAACGCAGCGGATGCAGCGGGCGCGGGCGGATCGGTGCTGGCGCGGACTTCGGTGGCGAACCGGCAGGTGTCCATCGAGGTGCACGATTCCGGCCCCGGCCTGAGCGAGGAAGCGCGCCGGTCGCTGTTCGAGCCAACCATCTCCTTCAAGGAGGGCGGGATGGGCCTGGGGCTCTCGATCGCGCGGAAGAACGCCCTGCTGTCGGGCGGCGACATTCTGCCGATCGCCGGAGAACTGGGCGGCGCGGCGTTCCGCGTGGTGCTGCCCGAGGCATCGGCCCACCACAATCGGCTACCGGCGAACCGCACCGCCGGTGGAACGGAGTCTCCCCTACTCACGCAGCCATCCGTTCCGCCGGCGGTCGCGGCGACGGGCCAACGCCGGTAGCCGATTGTGGTGGGCCGATGCGGGGAAGAACCGGAGCTGGAGGTCCGGTTGCGGACGTCTCTACATTTCGCCAAGGTCCGGCGCGGTCTCGGGTAGCGCCGGCGGTCTTGCCGCCGGTGTTCTCCGGGCACTCGACCACGGCCAGTCTTCCACACTGCTCACCAAACCGGCCTCCACAGGGTTCGCCTCTACATACGCTACCACCCACGCCAGCTCCTTCTCGGACCTCACCCAGTGATCGAAATACTCTCTTTGCCAGAAGGGCTCCCCGGTCTTCCGCAGGAGGCGGTTGGCCCGCGTCGCCGTAGCGGTCTTCAACCATCGCAGGATGTCCGATAGCCTGCCCTGGGGCCGCAACACCAGGTGAACGTGATTGGGCATGATCACCCAGGCCAACAAGGAATACGCCCCGCGAATCTTTTCTCCATACGCCAGGGCTTCCGCGACCACCGTGGCGACGCGCGCTTCTTGCAGCCAGCGCGGTCCTTGTCGGGTGCTGTCCAGGCGCCGGTCCTGAGCCCGGAAAGATCTCCCGGGATGGGGATCGCGGCGGAGCACCTCGGCAGGCACATGGGGAAGAGTTCCCGCGAGGCGCCAAGTGACAAACACGATGGAATCCTCAGGGACCCAATGCGGCAGTCTTCTTTGCCAGAACATGCAGGATCGGACCGGCGGCAAGACCGCCGGCGCTACCCAAGAGTGCTTTTCACTCGGACATTCTCTCCACCAGATGGAAAAACTCCCATTCCCGGATCTGAAGATCCGGCTGCGGGCGTGGCGGGGCTGGATGCTGGCAGGCATCGTTTTCGGAACGATTGACCCGTACGTTGACTCGGATTACTCCGCGGATGCCGAGTCCTCAGGTCCGGACGATGACGACGATGCCCTGGTTCCGGTTCGACCCAAGAGAGGGCCACCTTTGCGCAGTGACCGGATAGCGCTGCCCGAACCGGTGGGGGGTAGGCGGACCCAGAATCCTGCGCCTGACCGGCGGCAAGACCGCCGGCGCTACCCACGCGCGCCTGACCGGCGGCAAGACCGCCGGCGCTACCCACGCGCGCCTGGCCGGTGGCAAGACCGCCGGCGCTACCCATGCGAGCTGACCGGCGGCAAGACCGCCGGCGCTACGGTAGGAGGATGGTCTCGCTGGTCAGGTAGCGGTCGATGGATTCAGCGGCATTGCGGCCTTCGGCGATGGCCCAGACGACCAGGGACTGGCCGCGGCGCATGTCGCCGGCGGCGAAGAGGCCCGCCAGCGAGGTCGCGTAGTCGTCTCCGGTTGCCACGTTGCCGCGGGGATCGAGCTTCACGCCAAGCTGGCCGAGCAGGCCGTTCCTGGCTGGGCCGGTGAAGCCCAGGGCAAGCAGCACCAGGTCGACCTCGAGGGTGAACTCGGTTCCCGGGAGCGGCTCGAATTTTGGCGGCGGGCCGACGCGGACGCCGTGAAGTTGGGCGACATTGCCGCTGGCGTCGCCGGTGAACTTGGTGGTGGCCACGGCCCACTCGCGGAGGCCGCCCTCTTCATGCGAGCTCTCGACGCGCAGTTGCAGCGGCCAGAGCGGCCAGGGCGTCTGGGGTGCGCGGTCCAGCGGAGGCATGGGCAGAATCTCGAATTGGTGAACGGAAGCGGCGTTCTGGCGATGGCAGGTTCCCAGGCAATCGGCTCCGGTGTCGCCGCCGCCGATGATGACCACGCGCCGGCCGGTGGCCAGGATGGCTTCCTTGGAGTTGATGCGGTCGCCGGCACCACGCCGGTTCTGTTGCGGCAGGAACTCCATGGCGAAGTGAATGCCCTTGAGGTCGCGGCCGGGCACGTTCAAGTCGCGCGGCTGCTCGGCGCCGCCCGCCAGCAGGATGGCATCGAACTCCTTGCGGAGATCCTCCGCGGGCACATTGCCGCCGACGTGTGAATTGGGCCGGAAGAGCACGCCTTCGGCGGAGAGCTGTTCGAGACGGCGGTCGAGGTAGCGCTTCTCCATCTTGAAATCGGGGATGCCGTAGCGGAGCAGGCCACCCAGGCGGTCCGCCTTCTCGAAGATGGTTACCGTGTGGCCCGCGCGGTTCAACTGCTGCGCGGCGGCCAAGCCGGCCGGACCCGATCCCACCACGGCGACGCGTTTGCCGGTGCGCACGGGAGGCGGCTCGGGCACGATCCAGCCCTCGCGGAAGGCGCGGTCGACGATGGATTTCTCGATCTGCTTGATGGTGACCGGCGGCTCGTTGATGCCGAGCACGCAGGCGGCCTCGCAGGGGGCGGGGCAGAGCCGGCCGGTGAATTCCGGGAAATTGTTGGTGGCGTGCAAAACGCGAATGGCATCCTTCCAGCGGTCCTGGTAGACCAGGTCGTTCCAGTCGGGGATGATGTTGTTGAGCGGGCAGCCGGTGTGGCAGAAGGGCACGCCGCAATCCATGCAGCGCGCGCCCTGCTGGCGGAGCTTCTCGCCGGGGAACTCTTCGTAGATCTCGAAGAAGTCGTTGACGCGCTCGCTGACGGGGCGCCGCTGGGAGACCTCGCGAGTGAATTCCAGGAAGCCGGTAGGTTTACCCACGGACCACCTCCGCCGCCCGCTTGACGCCCAGCACGCGCTTGTACTCGTGCGGAAAGACCTTGACGAACTTCGCCAGCATGGAAGCCCAGCTTTCGAGAATCCACTCGGCGCGCGGGCTTCCGGTCAGCTCCAGGTGACGTTCGATCAGGCCGTGCAGCAACTGGATGTCGGCGGTATCTTCGAGCGGCTCGAGATCCACGCCGGCGCGATTGCATTGGGAGGCGAAGTCGCGGGTCTCGTCGAGCACGTAGGCGATGCCGCCGGTCATGCCGGCCGCGAAGTTCCTTCCGGTGCGCCCGAGCACCACCACCAGGCCGTTGGTCATGTACTCGCAGCCGTGGTCGCCGACCGACTCGACCACCGCGGTAGCGCCGGAATTGCGCACCGCGAACCGCTCGCCCGCCATGCCATTGAAGAACGCCACGCCGCTGGTGGCGCCATAGAGCACCACGTTGCCGACCAGCATGTTCTCCTCGGGCACGAACGTGGATTTCTTCTGGGGATAGACGATCAGCTTGCCGCCGGAGAGCCCCTTACCGACGTAATCGTTGGCGTCGCCCTCGAGCGTCAGGGTCACGCCGTTGGCCAGAAACGCTCCGAAACTCTGGCCGGCCGAGCCGGTGAAGTGGAACTTGATGGTGTCCTCGGGCAGCCCCGGGCTGCCGTAGCGGCGCGCCACTTCGCCCGAGAGCATGGCGCCCACGGTGCGGTGCACGTTGCGGATGGGCAGGCGGAACTCGACCGGCGCGCCGCCCTCCAGCGCTTCGCGCGCGTGATCGATCAGCTTGTAGTCCAGCGCCTGCTGCAAGCCGTGGTCCTGGGCGATGGTGCAGCGGCGGGAGACCCGGCCAGGCACCGGCGGACTGTAAAGGATCGACGAGAAGTCCAGTCCGCGCGCCTTCCAGTGATCCAGGGCCTCGTTCATCTCGAGCCGGTCGACGCGCCCAATGGCTTCGTCCAGGGTGCGGAAGCCGAGCTGCGCCAGCCACTCGCGCACCTCTTCGGCCACAAAAAAGAAATAGTTGATGAGGTGCTCGGGCTGGCCCTGGAACTTGGCCCGCAGCGCGGGGTTCTGGGTGGCGATGCCCACCGGGCAGGTATTCAGGTGGCACTTGCGCATCATCACGCAGCCCAGGCTGACCAGCGGCATGGTGGCGAAGCCGAACTCCTCGGCTCCCAGCAGCGCGGCGATCATAACGTCGCGGCCGGTTTGCAGTTTGCCGTCGGTCTGCACGCGCACGCGGCTGCGCAAATCGTTCATCACCAGCACCTGCTGGGTTTCGGCCAGGCCCAGCTCCCAGGGCGAGCCGGAGTGCTTGATGGCGGTGAGAGGGGAGGCGCCGGTGCCGCCGTCGTGCCCGCTGATGAGCACCACGTCGGCATGCGCTTTGGCCACGCCCGCCGCGACGATGCCCACGCCGACCTCGGCCACCAGCTTCACCGAGATCCGCGCGCTGGGGTTGACGTTCTTGAGGTCGTAGATGAGCTGGGCCAAATCTTCGATCGAGTAGATATCGTGGTGCGGCGGCGGCGAGATCAACTGCACGCCGGCAATCGAGTGGCGGACCCGCGCGATGACCTCGTCGACCTTATGGCCGGGAAGCTGGCCGCCTTCGCCGGGCTTGGCGCCCTGGGCGATCTTGATCTGCAATTCGTCGGCGTTCACCAGGTAGTTGGCGGTGACGCCGAAGCGGCCCGAGGCCACCTGCTTAATGGAGCTGCGGCGGGAATCGCCGTTCGCGTCCGGCCGGAAGCGCGCCTCGTCCTCGCCGCCCTCGCCGGTGTTGGAGCGCCCGCCGATGCGGTTCATGGCGATGGCCACGGTCTCGTGCGCTTCCTTGCTTATCGAGCCGTAGGACATGGCGCCGGTCGCGAAGCGCTTGACGATTTCGGCGGCCGGCTCGACCTCCTCGAGCGGGATGGGCCGCGGGTTCACGCGAATGTCGATCAACCCGCGCAGCGTACACAGGTTCCGGCTCTGATCGTTGACCAGCGCGGAGTATTCCTTGTAGGTCTGGTAGCTGCTCTGCCGCACCGCGTGTTGGAGTTTGGATATGGTGAGGGGATTCACCAGGTGATGCTCGCCGCGCACGCGGTAGGCGTAGCTGCCACCCACCGAGAGTTCGGTCTCCGACTCGGTGGGCGGCTGGAAGGCGTAGTCGTGCTTGAGCTTGGCCTCGCGCGCGAGCACGTCCAGGCCCACGCCCTCGATGCGCGACGCCGTGCCGGTAAAATACTTGTCCACCAACGATTTGTTGAGCCCGATGGCTTCGAATACCTGCGCGCCGCGATAGCTTTGCAGCGTCGAGATGCCCATCTTCGAAAAGACCTTCTTCAACCCGTTGTTGATGGACTTCTTGTAATTCCGAAGCGCCGCCTGGAGGGTGATCTCCGGGGGAAACAAGCCGCGCCGGTGCATATCCTCGAGGGTCTCGATGGCCAGATAGGCGTTGACCGCGCTCGCGCCGTAGCCGATCAGCAGCGCGAAGTGCATCACCTCGCGCGGCTCGCCGGATTCGACGATCAGCGCCACCTGGGTGCGCGTCTCCTCCCGCACCAGGTGATGGTGAACCGCGGTCAGCGCGAGCAGGCTGGGAATGGCGGCATAGTCGCGATCGATGCCGCGGTCGGAGAGGATCAACACCGTGTAGCCGCTTTGTATGGAGAGCGACGCCCGGCGGCACAGATCCTCCAGCGCACGCTCGAGCTCCTTCTCCCCGCCCTCCACGCGGTACATCGCCGGCAACGTGGTAGCCAGAAAATCGCCCCAGGAGACCCGGCGCAGCTTCTCCAGATCGTAATTCGTCAGCAGAGGGTGCCGCAGCTTGAGGGTGTGGCAATGCTGCGGAGTCTCGGCCAGGATGTTGCGCTCGGTTCCGATGAAGCTCTCGAGCGACATCACGATTTCTTCGCGAATCGGGTCGATGGGCGGGTTGGTCACCTGCGCGAATAACTGCTTGAAGTAGTTGAACAGAGGCTGCGGCCGGTCGGAGAGGCAGGCCAGCGGCGTATCCACGCCCATCGAGCCGACCGGCTCGGCGCCGTTCACGGCCATGGGCGCGAGGATGGTCCGGAGATCCTCGTCGGTGTAGCCGAACTCGCGCTGGCGCTGGAGAATCGAGTCGTAATCGGTAGAGTGCCAGCGGCTGGGCTCCGGCAGATCGTCGAGGCGCACCTGATTCTGGCGAATCCATTCCCCGTAAGGCTGGCGCGAGGCCAGCTTCTGTTTCAGCTCCTCGTCCGGAACGATGCGGCCTTCCTCGGTGTCCACAAGGAACATCCGGCCCGGCTGCAGGCGGCCCTTGAAACGCACTTCCTCCGGTCGCACGGGGAGCACGCCGGCCTCCGAGGCCAGTACTACCAGGCCGCCGTGCGTGACCAGGTAGCGCGCCGGGCGCAAGCCGTTGCGATCGAGGGTAGCGCCGATGACGCGGCCGTCCGTGAAGGCGATCGCCGCCGGGCCGTCCCAGGGCTCCATCAGCGATGCGTGGAACTCGTAAAAGGCCTTCTTTTCCGCCGGCATGGGGTTGTCGCCCGCCCAGGCCTCCGGGATCAGCATGGCCATGCTGTGCGGCAGGCTGCGCCCGGCCAGGGTGAGCAGCTCGACGGAGTTGTCCAACTGGGCGGAATCGCTGCCGCCCGGCGTGCAGATGGGGAACAGCTTCCGGATGTCGTCGCCGAAGAGAGGCGAGGCCAGCACCGATTGCCGCGCGTGCATCCAGTTCACGTTCCCGCGCAGAGTGTTGATCTCCCCGTTGTGGCAGAGGTAACGGAACGGATGTGCCAGTTGCCAGGTCGGGAAAGTGTTGGTCGAGAAGCGCTGGTGCACCAGGCAGAGCGCGCTCTCCACCTCCGGGTCGGAGAGCTCGCGGTAGAAGCTGGCAATCTGCGGGGCCAATAGCAGGCCCTTGTAAACGATGGTGCGGGAGCTGAGCGAAGCGATATAGAAACAGCTCTTATCGCGCAGATCGGAGGCGGCGATCTCCGCCTCGGCGCGCTTGCGGACGACGTAGAGCTTGCGCTCGAGGGCGTCCTGGTCCATGCCCGCCGCGTGGTGGATGAAGACCTGCTCGATATAGGGACGGGAGGCGCGCGCAATCCGCCCGATCGCCTGGTCGTTAATCGGCGTGTCGCGCCAGCCCAGCACGCTGAGGCCCTCTTCGCGGACAATGCGCTCCAGGATGCCCTCGCAGATGAGCCGCTCGTGCCGCTCCACCGGCAGGAAGACCATGCCCGCGCCGTACTCGCCCGGATTGGGCAAAGAGAAGCCGCTCTGGGCGCAAACGCGGGCGAAGAACCGGTGCGGAATCTGGATCAGAACGCCGGCTCCGTCGCCGGTCTCAGGATCGCAGCCGCAGGCCCCGCGGTGCGCCAGATTCAGCAGGATCTGTATGCCCTTGAGGATGATGTCGTGGCTCTTATCGCCCTTAATGCTGGCTACAAAACCAATGCCGCAGGCGTCGCGCTCATGCCGCGGGTCGTATAGGCCTTGCGGGCCGGGTAGACCGCGAGGAATTGGCTGGTCGCTCATCGTCTTGACTCGTCCCTGGGTCAGCCACCACTGTAGCGAGGCGCGATCCTCGCCGGCAATGCACTACGTCCCCCCAGAAAAGGCGGGCTCTTAAAGTCAGGATAGCCGAAAACGGAACATTAGTCAATTGGAATTTGAACGCACACAATATCAGAGGTGCTTATACGGAGCGGCGCTGCTCGCGCGTGTCGCGGCTGGCCGGGGCTAGCCGTTCATGTTCAAGGTGTGCCGGTCGCAGCTCTGGCTCCGCAGATACGAGAGCACCGGCCCCAGGGCTTCCAGGCGCGCGGCCAGATGCGCCCGCTGGGCCAGCGCGGTTCGGCGCGCCCAGGCCACCAGCTCGACCGCCTCGCACCAGGAGCGCGCCAGCTCCGGATCGCCCGGCGGGAGCGCGCGCCACTTCTCGACCAGCGCCTGGGCATAGCGGGCGGAAAACTCCTGGGCCCGGGCGTATTGGCCCGTGGCGATGGCTGCGCGCAGGCCGCCGGCTAGTTCGTCGAGGCACCGCATGGTATCCAACTTCTGCATCTCATAGACCGTTGGCGTAGGATGTATCCGCGGTCTGCATGGCCTGGAACACGCCGCTCATGTAGTTGTACTGCTGTTCCATAGCGGCGATCGCGGAATCGGCGGCCGCCATCTGGTTCTGCAAATTCGTCTGGACGTTAGCCACATAGGTTTGCTGGGTGGCGATTTTGGCGTTCGTGTCGGCCATCTGCGAGGCCACCGAGGCGACGGTGGCCGGCAGATCGCCGGTGGTCGTATCCAGCACCGAGTTGAGCGCGTTGGTCGCGTTCTCCAGGAAGCCCCCCGTGGTGGCTCCGCCCAGGTAGGTCGCCACCCCCGTCGGGTCGTCTAAGTTCTGGCCCAGAAAGGTCGCCTCGTCGTAGTCCATGTGCCCGGTGCTCTGGTCCATGGTGATGCCGAGATCGGCGAGGGACTTGGTATTGGCATCGCCCCCGAAGTAACTCGCGACTTGCTGCAGAGCGCTCGAAAGGTCGTAGACGATGCTCTGCCCGGCCAGGGCTCCGCCGCCGGTGCCGCGCTGCTTTTGCACATCGTCGACCGCCGTGTTAAAGGCGGTGACCAGAGAATTGAGGGCGTCGTCGATGGGCGTGCCCTGCTGCGTCAGCGTGATGTTGGTCGGCGAATTCGCGGGACTTTGCGCCAGCAGTTCCACGGTGAGGCCCGGCGCGATGGTCACGGTGCGCGAGGAACTCTGGGCCACCACCGACGATCCGTTGACCTGGTAGCTCGCCAGGCCGCCTTGCACCTGCTGGGTCTCCAGGTTCATTCTCCCGTCGCTCAACTGGATCGGAATGTCGCCCAACTGGGTGCCCTGAATGGACAACCGGTAGTCCGGCGAGGTGCTGGAGCCTACGTTCACCACGGTCGCGTTCACCTGCGTGCCGGCCTGCGTGTTGATGGCCGTCACCAGGTCGTTGAGCGTGTTGGCCGCGGGTGTGAGGGTGTAGGTCTGGGTGGCCGAGCCTGTGCCAACGGTCAGCGTGTACACCGGGCTGGCGGCACTGCTGATGGTCCCGGTGCTCGGGTCGGTAACCTTGTTCGGTCCCGAATCCGAAGTCATGGTGGTGGTGTAGGCGCCCAAGTCGTTGACCTCGACCGTGTAGTTGCCCTGGACCGCGCCCTCTCCCACCGTGGCGCTGACGTTGGTATCGGAGAGCGTGGCGCCGATGGCGGTGCCCCCCATCACCTGGTCCAGATTGCTCACCGCCGTTTGCAAGGCCGTGAAGTCGGTGCTCAGGGTGGAGAGCGCCGTGTTCTGGGCGGTCAGCGCGGTCTCCTGCGTGGTCAGTTGGTTCAAGGGGAGCGAGGCGACGGCCACCGCTTGTTCGATGATGTTCTGGAAATCGCTCGCATACCGGCTGTCGCCGGTGAAAATCGCGCTATTGGAACTGCTCAGGACCGAACTGGATGAGGTGCTCATTAGGAACGCCTAAAGGGCTGGAGGGAACCCGATGGCTCCCCCAGCCCCGTTTCTACCGCTGTTCACTGCGTTGGCTGGCCTGGCCTTGCGGCGAAGCCAGCCACTAACGGACAGACTACGTGCGCAACAGAGCCAGGACGGCCTGCGGCGCGGAGTTGGCCTGCGCCATGGCCGCGATGGAAGCCTGTTGCAGCACCTGCGCCTTGGTCAGGTTGGCCGCTTCGGCCGCCACGTTGGCATCCCGGATTCCGGATTCGGCGGACGAGAAGTTGGATATCTGGGACTGTGCCAGGTTGATGGCCCAGTTGAGCTGGTTCTCACCGCGGCCCACACCGGCTTGCGCGGCGCCCAGTTTGGTGGTTGCGCCCGCAATCGCATTGACCGCCGCGACGGCGTTCGCCATGGTATCGACGGAGACGTTGTTGCCGGTTCCGAGCGTCGTAGAGGCGACCGATTCCGCCGCGCCGCCCTGAACGCCGGCGCCACTGCTGCCCACGGAAAGGGTGAAGTTGTTCAGGCCGCTGATGAAGTTGATCTCCTGCGTGCCACTGACGTTCTCCTTCACCGCGACGATCTGTTGCAGGGTGGAGTTGTCGCTCTGCTGCAATTGCTGGTTGATGTAGCTGATGGCCTGGTCGATGGTTTGGCCGCTGCGGGTGGCGGCGGCGTCGTTGGCCAGCGTGATGGTTAGGGTCTGGAGAGCGCCGGAGCTGTTGTTGGCCGAGAGCGTGATGGCCTGGGTGTTGTTGCCGTCCACCAGGTTGGAGTAGGTGAGCAGGCTGGTCCCGGCGGTCCCGGCGACGTTGGCCGCGCCTTGGGAAGCGATCGAGTATTGGGTCGAGGTTCCGTCGGTGGCGCCCGTGTAGGTGGATGCGCTGCCCACACCGAACCCGATATTCGCAAGCGCGCCGCTGGTCGAGGCGCTCACGCGGAAAAAGGTGTTGTTGTTGGACTGGAGCTTGATGGAGCCGCCGTTATCCACGGCCTCCAAACCAGCCGCCGACATGGTGGTGCTGGCCGCGATCTGTGCGTTGATCTGGGCCAGCACGTCGGTCTCGGTACGGGAGGTGCCGTAGTTATGCTGGGTAACCAGGCCCAACCCCGTCTGGGTTCCCCCGGTGATGTCCACATCCGAGGCTGCGCCCGAAGTGGCCGAGGTGAGGGTGAGGTGGCCGTTGATATCCACACCGGCCGTGACGCCCCAACCGCCCGCCAGGGACTGCGTGTTGATCTGGGTGGCCGCCGAGGCGATGCTGACCGTGGTTCCGAAGGTCACCGTACGAACGGTGGAGCTGCCATCGATCTTCATAGTGAGGGTAAGCCCGGTTTGATCGGCGATTGTTCCGGCCACGCTGCCAATCGCCTCGCCGGCGGTAGCCGTGCCCTGATTCAGATTGACGCTGATGCCGTTGCCGCCGGCGCTGGAGGCGCCTCCGTTGAGCGAGATCTGGAGGTTCGCGGTGCCAGAGGCGGTGGTGTCGCTATAGGCGGCGGCGCCGGTGATGGTCTGGTAGTCCGCCGCGTTGCCGGTGCCCGCCACGAAGGAGCCGAAGCCGAGCATGTTGGCGGTGTCGCCGGTGACCGCGACGTTCAGCGCCTGGCCCTGCGCGCTGGTGAACGTGATGGCGCCGCCGACCGTGCCGGTCATGGTGATTCCGGCCGCTTCCAGGGCGGTGTTGTTGGACACCTGATTGGCGATGTCCAAGAGGGCTGCGGCCGTGGTGGTGGATCCGGAGAGCAAGGTGAGGCTGACCGGGCTGGCCAAACCCCCGCCCGTGACCTGGACCGTAACGGTGGTCGGATTGGCGATCGCGCCCGCAGTAGTGTTGGCGCCGACGGCCGTGGTGGAAATGGCGGCGCCCTGCGAGGTGGACACGAAGTTGCCGAGCAAGGCATTGGCCATCACGTCGCCCGCCGACACCTGGAAGGCGGAGGTGCTGGAACTGAACTGCAGTTCCTGGCCGCCGTTGGAATCGGTGTGCACCGAAGCGACGATCCCGGCGTTCCCGAAGGCCGCGTCGGCTTGCGAAGCGCCTCCCGCGGCGCCGCTGATGGCGGAGTTAATGGCGGTGACCAGGCTGTTGATGTCGGTCACGCCCGAGAGGTTCACGGCCACCTTCACGGAGTTGGCGTCGGAGAAACCCGGGCCGGAGAAGAGCAGATTGGTGGTGCCGGCGACCTGTGTCGTGTTGTTGACGTTGGCCAGAATCTGCGCCACGGTATGGGTAGCGGAGCCGGTTCCGATATCGGAGGTGCCGCCAATCGCCACCATGCCGCTCAAGCCCAGGCTCTTGGTGTCCACGGCCGCCCCGGTCAGGTTAAGGGTCACCGTGCCGTTGGCGGTCGAATTGGCGTTGGTGCCCTGCGTCTTGCCGCCGCCGATGAACACGTTAACGTCCGTGTTGAGCACTCCGTTCGCATCCAGGCCGATGGCCTGCGCCTGGCGGTTGATTTCCGTGATCAAACTCTGGAACTCGGAGTTGACCGTGCTGCGGTCGCCGGTGAAGGAGCCCGAGGCCGATTGCGTGGCCAGCGTGTTCAGCCGGTCCAGCATCAGGGAGATGTTGTTCATGCCGCCGTCGGCGATCTGCAAGGTGCTGAGACCGTCGTTCGCGTTGAGCACGCCTTGGGTCACCTCGGCGATGTCGCTGCGGTACTGGTTGGCGACCGCCAAGCCCGCCGGATCGTCGCCCGACGCGTTGATGCGGTATCCCGAAGTGAGCTGTTCGATGGTGTTGTTCTGGAAATTCGTGTTGGTGTTCAGGTTCTGCTGAGCCACCAAGGAGGCTACGTTGGTTTGAATCGAGATCATGGCAATTCCTTTGTGTGTTAGCTTCCGGCATCATGCCGGTCCGGGTTCTCCGTTTTTGGCGGATGCCCGAAATTAGCTTTCGAACTTCTCATCGGACCGGGAAGCGGATTCTTGAGCGCCGGACGAGCGCACGCGCTCGGCGAGCGAAGAGAGATCCGGCGGGGCGGCCCATTCCGCGGCGGCCCGGTTCTCGTTCCGCACCAGGTGGACCTCCCTGGCCACCACCGCCAAATGGCGCGGCGCTTTGATCCCGATCTTCACGCGGGTGCGCCCGATGTGCGCCAGGTGGATCTCGATGTCGTCGCCGATCAGGATGGCTTCGCCCTGCCGGCGTTTCATCATCAACATGCCGCCCCCTTACGTTCCGGCCGCCACCGGCGTTTCGGCGTAGAACGGGTGTTCGTGCGAATAGCCCTGCCCGGAGACGATGGCCTGTATGGCTTGCTGGGTTGCGAGATCGATCACCAGCGGCGCCAGCAGATTCACCACCGTGCCGCTCTCCCGCAAGTTGACGATGGCCAGGCAAGCCACGTCCCGGCCGATCTCCGGCTTCTTCTTCAAGGCCAGCCTGTCCCGATCCTCGGCCGTCATTTCGAGCTGGTAATCCGGCGAGATCACCCGGATCGGCAGGGTCAGGAAACACAGCCCGGGCGTGGCCAGACTTTGCAGGAAGACCAGCGGCTTCAGGTCCTGCCGCTCGATCAGCAGGAACTGGCGCTCCTGCTCGAACCCGAACAGGCCCTCCTGGAATTCCACCACCGCCTGGGGCTGATATTCGATCTCCTTGAAGTATTTGGTTGTGCATTGCGGCATGATTGATGGTGCGCGGGCAGCGGTTGCGCAACCGGCGCACTTCCTCATTCAGGAATCGGCGGAACGGAGGAGGATCTTTATGGAAAGCTCGGCCCGGTCAGTAGCTTACCGTGATTCTCCGATGGGGGGACACGGGATCGTCGTCGGAATCCACGGGCCAGGCGTTCTCCGGGGATGCATATTGCGATGCGTAGCCCAGCGGCGCGTAACCGGACGGAACCTGGCCAAGCGAGGAGTAGCCAGGCGCGGCAGGCGGGTGCGCCTGGACGGCGGGGGCCGGGGCGGAGACCTTGCAGTTCAGCCAGCCTTCCAGGAGGGTGGCCAGCAGTTTGGACACCTCGGCCAGCGGCGGCTCGATCTGCTTGAAGTTCGCCTCGAGCAAGCGGCGCCGCATGTAATCGTAGAGATCGGACAGGGTGCGGCTGAGATCGCCGCCGGCGTCGTGATTGAGCGAAATGGTCAGCTCGGTCAGGATGGCGCAGGCTTTGCCGATCTGCTTCGAACGCGCCGCAATCTCGCCCTGCTTCAGCGACCGGCGAGCGTTCTCAACGGCTTCCAGGGCGCTTTGGTACAGGATCTGCACCAGTTCCACCGCGTCGGCCGCCAGGATCTTACTTTCCAAGTAGGAATTCCGCACGCTGATGTCCATTGCTCGACTCTAAAGCACATATCGGACGTTGCGGGCGATCTTGAGCGGCAATGTGCGGCTGAATCTGGCGCCCGACGGGAGTCAACTACGGTAAAATCTCAGCATGAAAGCACTCGCTTGCTGGTTCCTGCTGGGATTTGTGGTCTACGGACAGCCGAAACGGTCCGTGGAGGAGTTCGCGACCGGGGCCGGCGCGGTCCGGATTACGCCCATTCGCCACGCCAGCCTGCTCATACAGGCCGGCGGCCAAGCGATCTACGTCGACCCGAGCCAGGGCGACTACACCGGACTTCCGCCCGCCGACCTCATCCTGATCACAGACATACACCCCGACCACATGGATGCCTCCAGGATCGCTCAACTTCGCCAGCCGTCCACCGCGATCATCGCGCCCGCGGCCGTGGCCAAAACCGTAACCGAGGCGGCCGTGATCCGCATCGGGGAGACCAAGGAGTTCGGGAAATGGAGGATCGAGGCGATCGCTGCGTACAATATCCCGAGCCAGCCCGGCGCCCAGGTGTATCACGAGAAGGGGCGCGGGGTGGGCTACGTGCTGAGCTACGGCGGGAAGCGCTTCTATTTTTCGGGCGACACGGAGAACATTCCGGAGATGCGCGCGCTCAAGAACATCGACGTGGCCTTCGTGTGCATGAACCTGCCCTACACCATGCCGCCGGAGGAGGCCGCCCAGGCCGTGCGCGCGTTCAAGCCCGCCATCGTCTATCCGTACCACTACCACGGCTCCGACTTGAAGGTTTTCGAGAAGGCGCTGGAGGGCAGCGGCGTCGAGGTCCGGATTCGCGACTGGTATTACTGAGCCGGGGTCTGTCGGATGCGGATGCCGCCGCTAAAACCGCCCGGGAACTTCAGCTCCAGAATGCCGCCGGGATCGGTCCGCGCCTGGAGCATCTCTTCAGCGTCCGGCTCGACATCGTAGGAGCGCGAAGGCGCCAGCCCCAGGATGAAGACCGTCCTAGCCTCCTCCTTAATAGCGAACCGGGCGGTGGCGGCCACCACGGTGTCCCCGAGCTGAATCGGCTGGCTGAGGCTCGCGAGGGGATGGATTGCCGGCTGGCCATCGGCGAAGGTCTGAAGTTCGCCGTCGAAGTAGCCGAGCCACACGGCATCGTCGTCCCAGCGGGAGCGCAGGAAGAGGCGGCCGAAGATCGGGTCGTGGAGCAGCGTCGGCAAACTGTAGTAGCTCAACCCCGGCTGATAGGGGTTGCCCCACAGGAACTCGTACGGGATGCCCAGGGGGCCGCGCAGCAGGAAACGGTCGTGCATGGCCCAGCCTTGCAGATACTGGGTTTCAACGGCGTTGTTGTCGTAGGCAACCATGGCCAGGTCGGCGGCCCGGGACATGGCCGCCAGAGCGAGGTCGGGCTGGGCGCCCTTCACGGCGGGGATGCGAAATTCATTCTCGGCCGCCGGATAGGAGGCCGGGTAGTAGCTGAGCAACTGGGCCGCGGGGAGTTGTTTGAAGAACGCGCGGAGGGATTCGCGCAGGTCGATGTTCAGATTGTCGCGAAGGGCATGCAGCAGCTCGAACAGGGGGTAGATCTCGGCCCGTGGAATGACGTTGCGGCCGCTGGAGACCGCGGGAACGATTTCGCCTAGCCACCAGTTCCGGACCAAGCTCCGTAATTCCCGCTGGGAGAGTTGGGGGGCGCGAGCGGCGAGAGCCGTTGCGGCCAGGGCGCGGGAGCGGGCTTCGGAGATGGTCATGGCTAACGGCGGCCGTTCGAGCGCGCGCTGGAGCTTCGCGGCCAGCGCCGCCGATTGCGGCTCGCTGAGCAAGGGCTGGCACCAGTCGAAGACCAGCGCGAGCTGGCGCAGGTCGCCCCCGGAAGCCAGCGCCCAGTCGATGGCGCGGCGGCCCGCGGTTTCGTCGCCTACCACCTGGTAGTAGAGAGCCAGCGCGAAGCCCGGCTCGGGCATGACGGCCTGGCCGGCCACCAAGGCCTCGAACTGTTGCCAGCGCGCCGAGCGGCGCTGGCGCTCCCGGCGCAGCAGGCGGAGACGCTGGGGGCGCAGGAACAGCAGCGGATGCTCGCTGTAAACCTGGAAGCTCTCGAGCTCAGCCGAGGCCGCCTGGTCGCGGTTCGGTTTCACCTGGGCTTGACACGGCAGGATGAGGCCAGAGGCCAGCAGCGCGGCCAAGAAGAGTCTGAAAGCGCCCATTGGGTTCGATTGTGTCATAGTGACACACCGGCTGCACCGCTCCGCCACGCGCCGCTACGGCCCGCCAATTCCCGCCTCCCTGTTTTCAATCGTTTCCCGACTTGCGTTCCTGGCGCCACACATGCTACATAGGATGGTGAATTGATGGAGTAGCTCTTTAAACCTGCCCTCTGCTGCAACAGGCAAAAGGGGGGGTGAGTGGGCTTAGATTGGACAGCGTGCTTGCGGGAGCCGATGTTTAGACGATGTGCCCCTCGCTCTTCGATTGCAGGTTGCAACAGAGGGTTTTTTTTGCTCGACGGAACGGCCTCATTCTCTTTGATTCTGCACTCTCACCCGGGATCGACGGGTTGCGGTAGCTGCCTGGCATTCATGGGAGGAACGATGGACGCGGGCCTCACCAGGAATGTGATGGGAAGCGGGTAATCGAATTCCAGGCAGCCCGAGGCCAGATCCCAGCCCAACCAGGGCAAACCGCATCGGGAACGTTGAGACCCGATGCGGCTTTTTTTGCGCTGCACGGGCGGCAGGAGCACTTTCCCCGGATTCAAGGGTCGGCTGCCGGTCACCAGGACAGCGTGCCGGAGCGAGGTTGTTCGTTGGGGTTCGGCAAATACAGCGTCTTGCAGTGCTCGCAGCGGTAGATCTCGGCATTCTCGCCAAAGCGCTCTTTGATCTCGTCCCCGAAGAAATACCAGCGCTTCAGGTGCCCGGCGCACAGTTTGCCCTTGGCGTCCTTCTCATTGCAGGCGCGCATGTGCGGGATGCGCCGCTTGACTTTGGCGCCATTGGCGAGGGTAGCGACCAGCTCGGCCACGGGCGCGGGGGAATCCGGAGTGGAGTAGATTGGGTTGGCCATAACCAGGCTGGCGGCTCGGTCGCCGCTTGCCTCAAGTATATCAGCCGGGATTCGCGTTCCGGCCGGCGGCCCTCAGGCGGACTGGCTCATGACCAGGGGCGGGACGGCGGCAGCGGTGTCCAGGCCCGCCAGCGCCAGGCGGTAGCGGCCTTGCACGCCGGTTTTCTCGAAGATGTGCTTCAGGTGGACCTTCACCGTCCCAGGGCGGATGCCCAGTTCGCTGGCCACCTCGCGGTTCTTCAAGCCCTGCCCGACCAGTTCCATCACCTGCTGTTCGCGCGGCGTCAGGCCGGTCCGGAAATCGCCCTGCGCCTGGCGCGACTCGTGGAACAAGTGCTGTTCCATCCAGGTGGCTCCGGAAGCCACCGAGCGCAGGCAGACCAGGAGCGTATCTACGTCGGCCGACTTGCGGATGATCCCTCTGGCTCCGGCCTGAATGAAGCGGAGCGCTTCGGCGCCGGTCATGGACACGCCCCAGACCACCGCCGCCACGGGGAGGCCGGCCATTCTTAGACCGCTCAGCGTATCCAGCACGACCTGCGCGCCGAACGCCTTGTCCAGCACCAGCAAGGCGGGCTGGGAGAAACCCAAGGACTCGAGGGCGCCGGGGATCGAGCCGGGGGCGGGGAGGAACTCCAGGTCGGGACAAGCGCCCAGCAACGATCGCAAGCCCTCCGTGGTGACCGGCTGCGTGTCCCAAACCGCTACACTGGTTCTCATCGGTTCGAATTCCCCCCGGCGGGAGTACCCGCGCCCCCTTACAGAGGTTTAGTCCGGCTGGGGCAGGGATAGTCTCATAATTCGTGGCTGGGGGTCGATGTGATGGACAGCGCGGCACTTATGCCGCCCGCGCCATGCCCGACTCTCGCCTCGACGATTCCGCGCGCGCCCTGCTGGTGGCGCCGGACCGTCAGATGGCCGACGAATTGAGGCGGTTGTTCGAGAGCCAATACCCTGGGGCGCTTCTTGCGGTGCTGGGAACCTATCCCAGTCGCGCGACCCTAGAACAATGCGCAGCCCAGGGCTTGCAATACTGTTTTCTGGACACCAGCTCCGACTGCGGGACCGCCTTCGCAGCCATGTCCATGCTCAACAGTTTATGCCCGGAGGCGCCGGTATTCGCTCTGCTGCGATCCAACGACCCGGACCTGTTCCTGCAGTGCCTGCGCCATGGGGCCAGCGGGTTCCTGATCCAGCCGTTCACCGCCGAGCAACTCCGTAACGCGCTCGCCAAGTTGTCCCGGCTCCACCCCACGGGGGTCGCCGGAGGCGAGAGCCTTGGCCGAGTGTACTGCGTGATGCCGGGTAAAGGCGCTTGCGGGGCTACCACCGTGGCCTGCCATCTGGCTTTCGCCCTCCTGCGGCAGAAGACCGCCAAAGTGCTGTTGGCGGACCTGGACGGGCTTACCGGCACGGTGGGGTTTTTGCTCAAGCTCAAGTCCAATTACAGCTTCGCCGATGCTCTGGCGCACTCCGGCGGCCTGGAGCAGGACGTTTGGAAGGTTCTGGTGACCCCCTGCCATGGCCTGGATGTGCTGCTCAGCCCGGAGAGTCCGCTGGAGGGCCTCCCCGATGCCGCCGACCCGGCGCCCATCCTGGAGTATTCCCGCCGGTTCTATGACGCCGTGGTGCTGGACACGGCCGGCGCTTACGGAGACTGGAGCGTTTCCCTGGCCAGATTGTGCGACGATCTGGTGCTCGTCTCCACCAACGAACTGGTAGCGCTCCACGCCGTCCAGCGCGCCCAGGCCTACCTGGCCAGGAATGGCTTGGAGCCGTCGAAGATCCGGCTCATTATCAACCGCTACTCGAACCAGGTTGGGCTTGACCGGGAGGCCATCCAGACCGCGCTTCAATTGGAGGTCTTCGAGACGCTGCCCAGCGACTACGAGGCCATCCAGCGGTCCCTGATGGAAGGCAAGCACGCGCCTCCCGCGAGCCAGTTCGGGAAGGCCATCACCGCGCTGGCTCGGCGCCTGGCGGGGGAAGAGCCCGCCGAGAAGAAAAGCACGGGGTTCGGGGGGCTGTTCGGGAAGTCGAAGAACTAAGCCACTTCGAGCAAGGCGTTGAGCGTCGTCTGGGCCGTCTGGCGCCACGAGAAGCGCGCGGCGCGAAGCGGTCCCTGGCGCGACAGGCGCTCGCGGAGGGATTCGTCGCAAGCCACGCTCTCCAGGGCATCCCGCAGGGCCTGGGGGTCGAAGGGGTCGAACAGCAGGGCCGCGTCGCCGGCCAAGGAGGCGAGCGGCTCAATCGCCGAGCAGGCCGTGGGGAGGCCCGCGGCGAGGGCCTCAAGCAAGGGCAGGCCAAACCCTTCGAAGGTGGAAGGGCAGAGGAACGCCCAGGCGTCGCGGAAAAGCAGGTACAGTTCTTCACGAGGCAGCCAGCCGGCGAGGCGGACCGCATTTTGGAGCCCAAGTTCGGCGATGAGGCTCTCCAGGGCCGCGGTGTGGAATCCCCGCAGGCCCGCAACGACCAGCCGGAACTCCGGCCGCGCGCGCCGCCAATCCGCGAAGGCCCGGATGAGCGGGTCTAGATTCTTATGCGGATGCAGGGTGGAGGCGCACAGGAAGTAAGGCGCCAACTGCCGTTCCCGACGCTCCCGGCCGATTTCGAAGAAGCGCTCGTCCACGCCCAAGGGAGCAACCCGGACCTTGCTCTGGGGCAGCCGGTAATAGCGCAGCAGGTCGGCGCGGGTCGCCTCGGAGTCGGCCAGCAGGAGCCGGGAGGTGTGGGCCGAACTCCACAGGAAGAGCCGCCAGAAGGGCAGATCGAACCAGCGGAAGTACTCCGGGTGGCGCTTGTGCTGGAGGTCGTGAAAGACGGTGACCGTGGGACAGGGACAGAGGGCGGGAGCGGTGAAGCCGGGATTGAAGAGCACGTCCAGCCGATGCCGCGCGGCGGCTAGAGGCAGGAGCGTCTGCTCCCAGAGCAGGCGCGCCGGACGGATCGAGGCGCACACCGCCTGAGGCGCGTGGAGGAAGTTCGGTTGAGCCGGCGCCAGGCTGGTCCCGGTCTCCCGGTTGGTGAAGACGACGTACTGGCTCTTCTCGTCGATTGCAGCCAGGGCTGCCAGCAGGTGCCGGAGGTAGATCTCGGTTCCTCCGACTCCGCCGGGGATAAGGTACAGCGCATTGACCCCGATGCGGATGGCCACGTTAGCGTTGACCCTTCGAGTGGAGTTCCGCTTCCGCCAGCCCAGCTCGCGCCCGATCGTCGGAAGGGTCCAAAGCCAAAGCGCGGCGGTACTCGGCGGCAGCGGCCGGCCACTCGTTCGAGTTGGCGTAGAGGACGCCGCGGTAGAGGTAGGTCGGCTGAAACCTGGGGTTGAACCGGATGGCGGTATCGAGGGCTTCCAGCGCCTCGGCGCGCTTGCCTTGCTTGACGTAAACCCTGCCGATCTCCGAGTACACAAACGCGCCCGGGAGGAGCGCGGCGGCTTGGCGGAGCTTGTCCAGGGCGTCGTCCAGCCGATTGGCGCAATCCAAGGCGCCTGCCCAATCGACCAGCAAGCGGTAATCGGGCTTCGCCACTCGAGCCGCGGCCCGGTAGCGCTCCACGGCGAGAGAGCAGTGGCCTTCGGCATAGTAAGCGAAACCGAGCTGCTCCTGAACGCGCTGCTTGGCGGGCGATTTGGCGGCGGCATCCTCCCATAGCGCCCGCGCGCTGCTCCAGACCTGGCTGCGCTGCCAGGTGAGCAGCCCCGCGAGGAGCGCGCAGCCAGCCAGCGTGGCGGCCAGCCTGGCGCGCGACGTCTTCCAACGCCGCAGGAATTCCAGCGCGATCAGCAGCAGACCGAGGATCGGCAGATAAAGGCGCCGTTCGGCGATTGGATCGGCGATGGGCAGCACCGAGGAGGTGGGCGCAAGCAGCAACAAGAAGACCAGATAGCCGTAGGAGGCCAGCGGGTAGCGGCGGCGGAAATAGATTGCGGCACCAGCCAGAAGGGCCAGCCCGAGGAGGCCCCACAGCGCGCCGTGCTCGAGCACTGTGCGCGAGATCGCAAAATCGTAGTCCACCGTCTGGCCGTAAGGCAGAAAAAACAGGCGGATGTACACCCAGACGACCCGGCACTGCGTGTAGAAATACTGAACCCAGGTGAAATCCTTCAGGGCGAAGCCGGCGTTGTTGGCGTTGGCGAGCAGGCGCAGGATCATGCGCGCGGCCAGCGCGCCTCCCGCCACGAACAGCGCATAGAGGCGCCAGTTTCGGCGAATGCCCTGGAACGAGAACCCGGGGTTCCAGTAGTAGTCCGTGAGCAGCAGCAGCGCCGGCAACATGGCTGTATGTTCCTTCACGTTTACCGCCGCGCCGAACAGCAGGAGCACCGCGGCGGCGGCCGGCCAAGAGATGGCGTCCGAGCGGCGGTACAGAAAGACCACGAATGCCGCGCAGAAAAGCAGCCCGCTGAGAACCTCCGACCGGCTGGCTATGTAAGCGACCGATTCGGTCTGTACGGGATGCAGCAGGAAAAGCGCGCCTGCGAAGGCAGCCAGCGCTGCGCGCGGGAAGCCGCTCTCGCCGGCCCGGGCCAACAGACGGCGGGCCACCAGGAACACGAGCACGGCGTTGGCGAAGTGGCACAACACGTTGAACAGGTGGTAGGAGAGCGGCTCGGCATCGAAGAGCCGGTAATTCGCCCAGAAGCTGAACATCAGCAGCGGCCGAACGCCCGCCATCCACGCGCGCCAGGGGGCGCGGGCGAACTCGGGCAGGCTCATGGGCAGGTAGAGGTCGTCAAACAGGAAGGGGCCGCGCAAAGCGGGGCCATAGGCCGCCAGGACGGCCACCAGGGCCGCCGCCAGCGCCAGGGCGTAGTGCCAGGGGCGAAGCTGCAACGCCGCGGGGGCCGGAGCCTCGCGTGGGCGCTTCTTCTCAGCCGCGCGCTTGGATTTCTTCATTGAGAGACCGTATGCGGTATTCCAGAATGGCGACCCGCTGCGCCAGGGCGATATCGCCGTCCTTCAGCGCCGAGATGATCACCGAGAAGCGGAACAGCACCAGCAGGAACAAGCAGCCTACCAGGGTCAGCAGCGCCAGCGGCGGCTGGCCGATTCCCAGCAGCGCGGCCAGGTACACCAGCACCGGATTCGCGCGGGAGAGCACCAGCAGCGTAAGCGCCGCGCCCAGCCAGCTCACCGAGTACTCGACGCGAATGTGCGAGCGCCGCACCGAGAAGAGCACGCTGGCGATCAGCAGCACCGCAAATCCCGTCAGGAAATTCAAAAGCCCCTGCATCGTTATCCTCCAGGCGGTCACGGCCGCTTCTTGCGTTTCGGTTCGTACTTGAGCACGTTGACGAAGACTCCCAGCAGCACGTGAGCAATATAGTAGAGCGATTTTACCGCCGTGATAGTGCTCCTGCCAGCCAGGCGCGGGCGCATGCGGCAAGGCACCTCGACAAACCGGAAAGCTTTGCGCTGCAATACCACCAAGGCTTCGATTTCGGGGTACTCCAGCGGAAAGGTCCGGCTGAAGACCTGCAGCGCCTGGCGGTTCACGCCCACGAATCCGGAGGTCGGGTCGCGGACCTCCTGGCCCAGGATCGGCCTTAGCACCAGGCGGAACAAGCGGATGCCCAGCCCGCGGGCGAAGCTGGATGGGTCCAGCCCGCCGTCGAGATAGCGCGATCCGATCGCCATCTGGCAGGAACTGGAGCGCAAGGCATCCAGGATCTTCGGGATGTAGGCGGGATCGTGCTGGCCGTCGCCATCCATGCGGATCACGTATTCGTAGCCGAGTTCGTAAGCCAGCTTGTATCCGGCCTGCACCGCGCCTCCCAGCCCCAGGTGATGCGGCAGGCACAGCACCTCCGCTCCAGCTTTGCGCGCGCACGCTACCGAGGCATCGGCCGAGCAATCGTCCACCACCAGCACCGGGATGCCGGGCACGGTCTCGCGGATCTCGCTCACCACCCGACCAATCGCCCCGTCCTCGTTGAACGCGGGAACTACGATCATCAGGGAACCGGGCGTGGCGGCGGGGATCATAGCGCGGCCACCTGGCGCGGCGCAATCCAATGCCGCTGGAGCAGGGCGCGGAACTCCGGCGCGCCGATGTGCGCATGACTGCGCACCGCCCGCCGCTTCCTCCAAAGTTTTTGCGCGCGGAAGAGCACGGCGCAGTGGGCGCGGGCAACGATGAAGATCAGCTCCAGCACACCGTGATGCTCGCGGCGAAACTGGGCGGCGCTGCCGCGGTCCTCCAGGATCGAAATCAGGTGCCAGAAGTAGCGGGTAAGCGTGGCCCAGGGGGCGCGCCACAGCAGACTGGCGGGATAATTCTTCAGCAGGACCTCCAGGCGGTTGCGCTCGACATAATAGGCCTTGAGGGGCGAGGCGATGCCCGTTGTGCCGGAGTACTCGTGGTCCACCACCGCCTCCGGCGCGTACAGGCACCTCCAGCCCGCCCAGCGGGCGCGCAATCCCAGGTCCGTGTCCTCGCAGTACAAGAAGAAGTCCTCGTCGAAGAGCCCGATCTCGTCGAGCATGACGCGGCGGTACAAGGCCGCCGAGCCGCTCGGACAGAGCACTTCGGCGGGATCGGCGAAGCGCTCGGGCGGTTCCAGATGGCCGCGCTGCTTGCTGCTCCCATCGCCGGAGACCAGCATCCCCGCCGAATCCAGGCGGCCGTCGCCCGCGAGGCGCACCTGCGAAGCGATCATGCCGGCGTCGGGGCGGGATTCCGCCGCGGCCAGGAGCGCGTCCAGCCAACCCGAGCCGACCACGGCGTCGTCGTTGAGCGTGGCCAGGAACGGCGCCCGCGACTCCCGGAAGGCCCGGTTGACCGCGGGACCGAAACCGACGTTGCTTTCCGTCTCGATAACGCGTGCTCCGAAGCGCTCGGCTTCCGCCTCCCGCGCCAGGTGCTTCCCGCTATTGTCCACCACCACGATTTCGAAGTCGCGCCGTGTTTGCTTGACCAGGGAAACCAGGCATTCCACCAGAGCCGAACCCGCGGTCAGGGTGGGGACGACAACCGTTACTCGAGGTTCAGACAACCCTCGATTTTACCCGAGTCTGGCGGCCCATGCCGGAACTCCGGCCTCGCGAGCCCCCGTCGGCGGCCGCCGGCCCGCGCCTCCCGCTAGGGGAAAACGGGTGAGCAGCCGGCTCAAGTTCCGTCCTTTTCCGCCGATAAGCCAGAAATGCCGAGAGCTGCCCAAACCGATCCTTGCACGGCGCACCTTCGTCGGGTCGCCAGCCTGGTGCGCGAGATCGCGTTGCGCGTGAACCTGGGGCCGGTGGAGAGCGAGGCTCTGGCGCAGTCGGCGCTGCTGCACCACTACGCCCCCGAAGTGCTGGAAACAGAGACCTTAAGTCGCCTGCTCGGCGCCCTGCGAACGGGCTTCCCGCCGGGCGCCCCATCCGCGTTTCCGTCGCGGGAGGTCCGCGGCATCCTGGAGCGCTTCCATGCCGCCAAGCCGGACGACCCCGCCGGCGCGCTGGCGCAAGTCGTGGAGGTGGCGAACTTCTTCGACGAGCGCCTGGAGTTCCTCCCATTCGAAACGGTGAATGTCGAACAGATCTTCGACGAGTTGGACTGGATTGCCAGGGACGGCTTCCTGGATCCGGCCCTGGTGTCCATCCTGGCCGGGCTCCGCCAGATCCAGATGCCGGAACTGGTAGAGCAGGTACAATGGCTGCCTGTCTTTCCCGCAGTGCTGCTGCGAGCCCTGGCGCTGACGGCGGAGGAAGACAGCAGCTTCTCGCAGATCGAGGAAGTGGTCCGCACCGACCAGGTTCTGGCGGGCCATCTGCTCCGGGTCGCGAATTCGGCGCTGTACGGCGCCATACAGCGCATCGCCAGCATCCGCCAGGCCATCGCGCGGGTGGGCGTGGACATCTGCCGCAAGGTGATGATGGCCAGCGCTTTCCAGCCGCTGTTCGTCTCGACCACGCTGCGGGAGCTGTGGCAGCATTCGCTGGTCATGGCGGGGCTCACCGAGGGGCTCGCCGAGCTGTGCGGCCGCATCGATCCTCACGAGGCGTTTCTGGCCGGCCTGGTGCACGACGTGGGCCGTCTGGCCTTTCAGAAACTCCGGCGCGAATATGTCCGCGACTATCAGCGCCTGGTGGAAGGCGGTTGCGAGCCGGTGTTCGCCGAGCTGGTGATGTGCGGTTTCGAGCACGGCGCGGCGGGCGCGGAGATTCTGCGCACCTGGACCTTTCCGGAGCACCTGATCGAAGCGGTGCAGCACCACCACCGTCCCGAGGCCGGCGATTCGCTGCTGGGGGCGGCGCTGTACCTGGCGGAAGACCGCAGCGGCTCAAGGGAAGACCTGGTCAGCCCGGTTCGCATGCGTCTGGCCTACGACCGGTTGGGCATCCCGCTCGAAAACCCGGGCGGGCACGCAGAACCACCGGACGCCGGCTGGCTCGATTTCCTGGTTGGCCCGGAGGCCTCGCCGACAGTCTCCAGCGGGGGGAGATAGCGTCGCGCGGGGCGGGCGCTGAAGTATCGGCTCGACGAGCGCTTTCGCAGGCGCCCGATTGGGGCGTGGTTTCCCAAGTGTGGACTCGAGGCCCGCAGCGCCTGACGAAGATAGAGGAGTCCGGCATTGTGCGACCCGGTGCGAGAGTCAGCACGAAGCCGTTTCGCGAGTACTTTTCCCAAGCAGAGCGCCTCTTGCGCCCGGCAAGCAAGAATGAGGGATCTTCAGACGCAGGCACCACTCAATTTCGGCGCGTGGGATGTTGGGCAATTGCCCTCCTAAATCCCGCTAGATCGAGGATTCGATCAGGGAGAGATCGGGCCGCGAGGTCATGCAGCTTCTGATCTTCTGTTACGAAGAGTTGGGAATTATCGCACGGACGCAGGTAAACGAGGTGGTCCAAATCAAATGAGTCGTTACGACCGGCGCATTCTCCGTTCCAGGCGTTCTCGATGTACTTTTCGTAGGCGTCAAGGTATACATCAATGCTTCCGTCGTACATGCCCCTGAGCCGCTCATATTCCGAGACCCTCCAGTCCCACAAGCCGGAGTCCGGCGGCGATGCAGACACCCCAGCTGCGGACGCGACCGCCAGAAGAACATATCTCTTGAGGTCGCCAACATGATGTAAGTACGGAATGTAGCCTCGTCGCAGTTTCCGCATGTCTTTATCAACGATTCCGCTATCGTCCAGGAAGGTCTCGGTTCCCTGCTTCATCGATGCGGCACCCTCAGCCACACCCGCCTTGAAGGTGTCGGAGACTCGCTCCGCTTGTTCCCGGAGCCAATCCGGCGTCGGCATCTGCTTCGAGAGGGACCGTGCTTTAGAGACAAGGAGATCGAATTCGTCTGGCGTCTCCGCCTGCGTGAATACCCGCATAAGGATCAAAAAGTCCAGTCCCACTGAACCAACCGAAACTCCAAAGGATCTTGCACGAAGCTCGTGGGGGGTACGTAGATCGAGAGACCCCTCCGGAACAACTTTGAGCAATCGCCGGAGCGCGGCACGACGCTTGAGAAACTCGCTTGGCAGTTTCGGATCCCCTGATGGTGGAATTCCGGAAATGAGTTCGAAAGGCACCGCCGCGCTACACGTTAGACGAACTCCGGCCGAGTGTTCCGATAGCCGCTCTGCATCTTGCTCGCTGAGTGCACGCCATACGCCTGTGTCGAGCACGTACTCGCGGACATCGGGCTCCGCCGGTCGCATAGCCAAGATCATAACGCGGAAGAATTGCGGTGTCACTGAGACGGGCTAGCCTGGACGAACCAACCACGCACTTCGGATCTGCACTGTTGTGCAGGGAGAACCCATTTGGCCGAGTCGCTGGCGCGTAAGGGTGACTAGCCGGGCGTCGAACTCCTCCCAAACGGTGTTCCTGGAAAGCGCGGTCGCGCTCAGGCATGCACTCAGATTCGGGCAGGATCGGTCATGGCAACCTTGTCTCGGCGCCTATAGGACAGCGCCGGTTGTGCTGAGCTTTCGTGTGCTGCCCAAGTGTGCAGCGTGTCCCGGCACATCCTTGGTTGGACGGGACCGCGCCCGGGCAATGCGCCGCGGTCTCCGCCGCATGCCGCCTGGTATTATGCTGGGTGGATAAGTGCCCCGACATGGTTGAAGGCCTCTTACGTTCCTTTATTCCTCTGCATAATCCGATCGGGTTCGGCGCGAGCGATTTCGTCGAACTCGCGGTGGCCGCGCTGCTGGTCGCTCTGGTGCTGGCCAGGAACTGGATTGAGCCTTTCGCGCGGAAACTGGCGGTCAGGACGGGATGGGCGATGCTCAGCCTGGCCATTCTGCCCGTCGCGCTCCGGCTGGCGCTGCTTCCCATGCACCCGGCGCCCACGCCCAGCGGCGCCGACGACTTCAGCTACGTCCTGCTGGGCGACACGCTGGCCCACTTCCGCTTGGCGAATCCGGCGCATCCGCTGCACCAGTTCTTCGAAGGGGTCTTCACTTTGCAGCAGCCCACGTACAGCTCCATATACCCGCTCGGGCAGGGAATCGTCCTGGCCTTCGGGCAGTTGGTGTTCGGCCTTCCCTGGGCCGGCGTGGTTCTCTCGGTGGCGGCTATGTGCGCGCTCTGCTATTGGATGCTCCGGGCCTGGGTCTCACCGCTGTGGGCGCTGGCGGGAGGATGCCTCGCGGTGCTCCAATTCGGCCCGCTGTGCCAGTGGATGAACTGTTATTGGGGCGGCGCGGTGGCGGCTTGTTCGGGCTGCCTGGTGTTTGGGGCGCTGCCCAGGCTGCGCGCCACCTGGCGGATCAGGGACGCCGCGCTGCTCGGCGCCGGCGTGGCCTTGCAGTCCATCACACGCCCGTTTGAATCCGTTTTCCTGGCTTTGGGCGTGATCCTGTTCTTTCTCCCGGTGATCCGCCAGCGCAGCCAATGGCCCCGGCTGCTGCGGACCCTAGCCGTCGCGGCGCTCGCCGCCTCGCCCGTCGTCCCGCTGATTCTGTTCCATAACAAAGCGGTCACCGGTAGTTGGACCACGCTCCCGTACATGCTCAGCCGCTACCAGTACGGCGTCCCCGCCACGTTCACGTTTCAGCCGAATGCGGTTGCGCACCGGGCGCTGACTCAGGAACAGGAACAGGACTATCGCGCGCAGAGCGCCATTCACGGGGAAGGCCCCGAAACCCTGGAGCGGTTCCTGGGACGCCTGGGGAACAGTGTCCGCCACTATCGCTTCTTCTTTTTCCCCGCGCTCTACCTGGCGCTGCCGGCCTTCCTGGCGAGCCTCCGCCAGTACCGTTTCCTGTGGGTGGTTCTGTGCCTGGCGGGTTACGCTGTGGGGACCAACTTCAATCCGTATTTCTACCCGTACTACATTGCGGCCGCGACGTGTTTGTTCGTGCTGGTGAGCGTGCAGGGCCTGGAGCGGCTGAGCGCCTGGAGAATCCGGGGTTCGGAGGCGGGCCGAATGGCGGCCGCGCTGATCCTTCTGCTGTGCGCCGGCCATTTCGGGCTATGGTATGGACTCCATCTGACCGGCAGCGAGCGGATCTTGACCGGCCTGGGCCGGTACGAGACCTGGGACTACATCGGCTGGGGCGATGCCGAAGGGCGAATCCAGATCCACGACCGGCTGGCGCAGGCTCCCGGCAGGCAACTCGTGTTCGTGCGCTACTCGCCGCGGCATACGTTCCACACCTGGATGCAGAACGCCGCCGAGATCGACTACGCCCCTGTGGTTTGGGCCCTCGACCTGGGCCCCATCGAGAACGAAAAGCTCCTCCGTTACTACCCCGACCGGTCCGCGTGGCTGGTCGAGCCGGACGAATGGCCGCCACGCCTGACGCCCTATCGCCCCGAGACGCTCACGCTCGAACAGGTGCGCTAGCCCTGTGACCGCGAGATTCGGCGCTACCGCAATACCGCTCGCTCACGCGCGCGGCTCGGAACGGAGCCACGACCGTGAGGGAGTGGTTCCAAGAATACGCACTAAACCTCGCGGTCGCAGACCTAGCCCGCTTACCAGATGTAATCCTTAGCGTCGCGGCGGCGTTCGTGGCTATCCAGCACGTGGACCGCGCGGATTCTCTTCAGCTTCTGCGGCGAAAGCTGGCCGATCGGAATGTACATGATGTTTCGCCCGAAGCGCGAGGCGATCGTGCGGAACACCGAGCGCGGCGGTTTGGCGGCGATGTAGGCGACGTGCCGGTAGATGGAGTAATCCAGGCCGGCCATCAGCAAGCGCTCCGGTTTCGTCTCGGCGAAATCGTAGTCGGGATCGCCCCACACATCGACCATGCGCCGCGGCGGCAGGCTCATCAGGAACCCGCCGTACTCGGCGCGCCCGATCCCCGGCCCCACGATGTGTTCGAACGGGCTGGTGGAGTAGAACGCCATGTCGGATTCGTTCTGGTGCTCGCCCAGCCAGGTGGTGAGGTAGGTGTAGCGGTCCTCCGGGTCGGGATCGAAGATGACGATCACCGAGCCGACCTCGCCCGCGATTTTGTCGAACCGCCGGACGTAGATTTTGCCTTCGTGCCAATTGCGAATGGTCTCGCGCAGATCGATACCGTCCAGCAGCGAGCTGGCGAAGGGCTCGCTGCGGCTGCGCTCCTCGGATAGAATGCTCTTGGCCTTCTTCTTGAGGATGCGGCCGTAGTCCTCGATGACCAGGTCCTCGGGCGGGTACGAGCATATGGCCTGGCCGTGAAACTCCCGGGCCCACTCGCCCTCGAACTTCTCCTTCTTGCGCGGCTTGAGGCCCAGCGGCCGCAGGCGCTGCTTGGGGCGGGGAAGCCGGCGGCGCAAGCGGATCTTCTTGGTGTTGCGCCAGATCTCCTCGCTCGACAGGTTGACCGTCTCGAGCTCACATTCCGCCTTCTGCGCGGAGTAGCGGTTCGCGGTTTGCCAGACTTCCCAGGCGTAGTTGTCGTCGACCACGGCGCGCGCGGCCACGGCGAGGTCGAAGAGGCCGGCCGCCAGGTCGCCGTTGGTCAGCGCCAGATTGCGTGTGTAGCGGGCCATGAGCCGGCGCTGCCAATAGGCCACCTTTTCGCCGGCGTTGGCCAGGTAGGATTTCTCCGCCTCGCGGAATACTTCGAACTGCGCGCGGCGGCGTTCGGCCAGCTCCGGCGGATCGAGAGCGATGCGGAACTGCTCGTAGCGCTGCTGCAAATACGGATATTCGGTGGTAATCTCCGCCAGGCAATCGGGATGGGGGTTCAAGACCTCGACCTCGCGCCTGCGGCGGCGCCCGCGCGGCTCGGGTTGCGGCTCCTCCATGGCGTCCAGCACCGGGTCGAGCAGGTTCAGCGAAAGCACCACCAGCACGCGGGCCAGCGGGTCCGTCCCCTGGAGTTTCCAGGCGATGCCGGCGGCGTGCGCCGCGAGCGCCTCCGACCGCGGCTGCGGATAGACCCGGTAGGCTTCGATGTACTTCCGCAGGCCGATGTATCCCAGCGAGTAAGGATCGGGGACCTGGTCCGGGACGTGGGGGCGCTCGCCCACGTCGGGATCGCAGAACAGCACTTCGGCGCCGCTCTCGAGCGCCGAGCGGATGGCCTCGGTGAACGGATCGGCGGGCTCGATGGGCAGATAGACGCCGCGGCCCTCGTCCTTCTCGTCGGGATAAACCAGCACGCTGATTTGCGGCAGCCGCTCGAGGGCCCGCAGATAGGCCTGCTCGAGCGTGACCGGCAACTCGACCGCCACCACTTGGGGCCGCTCCTCCCGAATGGTCCGGCGCACCTCGATGGCGAACTCAAGCCGTCCCGGCGCCACCGGTAGATAATGGAAACCGCCGCGGCGCAGGCTCCCCGGATCGGGAAACGATTCGTCCAAGCCGGGCATACGTCACGCCCTTGGGAAATAGCGCAACGCTTCTTCCCCCAGCGTCTCCAGGATCGAGAGTTCCAGGGATTGCGCTTCCTGCACCGCGTCGGTGGACAGGTTCTTCAGCTTCATCGCGAAGCGCGCGATGTTGATGCCGTCGCGGACGGTGTATCGCTCGTCGGCGCTGTGGGCCTGCTGGAGGAAGTCGGTCACGTATTGCAGGATGCGCTCCTCGCCGAAGGGCAGGTTTTCCTTGAGGATCTGGTATTCCTCGTCGCGCTCGGGGAAATCGATTAGGATCTGCGGCTGGAGGCGGGAGTGTATGTACTCGGGCAGATCGAAGGTGGAGGCGTCGTCGTTCATGGTGGTGACCAGGCGGAACTCCGGGTGAGCCTTGATCTTGATGCCGGCCACCACGCTTTCGACATAACGGCGGGTATCGAGCAGCGGAGCCAGGCTGGCCCAGCTCTTCTCGCTCATGCGGTTGCCTTCGTCGAGGATGGCCACGCCGCCGCGCAGCATCGCGCTGAGCAGCGGGCTGGCGACGTAGCGCAGCCGGGCCTCGCCCTCGATGACCGGCTGCACGATCAGGTCTTCCGGGCGCGTGTCCACGGTGGCCTGCATGATGTAGGCCTCGCGCCCCAGCCGTTTGGCCGCCGCGTAAGCCAGGGTGGTCTTGCCGACGCCGGGCTTGCCGATCAGGCGCGGGTTCATCGGCAGGTCTTGCGCATCGATCACCAGCCACGCCGCCAGAAGCTGGCGCATGACCTCCTCCTGCCCAACCCAATGCACGGGGATTTCGTCGGGATGGGACAGATGCAGCGGAACGCCATCGAGCTCTACGATCACAGAGCTATTGTACTGATTGCCGGCCGCGGGTGGGGCTGGCTGCGCCCAGGCGCTTGCCGCGCGGCGGCCGGCGGGGCATTGACACCAGATGGTGTAATCGTTTAGAATGTACTAAACGATGGATGGACTAGCCGAAACCCGCCAGCGACTCATCGAGAACCTTAGCCGCATGAGCGATTTCTGGGGATACCCGCGCGCCATGGGCGCACTCTACGGCGCCCTGTACTTGTCGCCCGCGCCCCTCTCGCTGGACGATCTCATCCCCATCGTGGGCGTGACCAAGGGGGCCGTCAGCACGAATGTGCGGGCCCTCGAACAACTGGGCATGGTGCACCGGCACATCCGCCCCGGAGACCGGAAGGACTACTACGAAGCCGACACGGATTTCTGGAAGATCTCGAAGGCTATCCTGGAGCGCCGGCAAAAACCAGAGTTCGACAAGGCCTTGAAAGGCGTCAGCGTGGCGCTTGAGTCCGTCCGCTCGCGGCCGCACTCGCGGCCGGAGGCCGAGCTGGCGAAATTCTACGAGCGGCGTCTCGCGGCTATGGAGAGTTTCTTCCACACGCTGGATGGCATGGTCGCGATGTTGCTCCAAATCGAGCGCTTGCGCGCGGACGGCCTGCGAGCCCTGCTTCGTATTCCGACCAGGCGCAAGCCCAGGAGCTAACACCCAATGAATGCCGTTACCGGGGCTTTTGGATACACCGGGAAGTACATTGCCCGCCGGCTTCTCGAGCTCGGCGAACCGGTCATCGCGCTCACCGGACACCTCGCCCGTCCCAACGAATTCGGGGGCGCGGTCAAGGCGTTTCCGTTTCGATTCGACAGTCCCGAGAGCATGGCCGAGTCGCTGGCCGGAGTGCGCGTCCTCTACAACACGTACTGGATACGATTCGATCGCGGCCGAGCGACTCACGAACAGGCAGTCGCCAACACTCGCGCCCTCATACGCGCGGCCGGCATCGCCGGGGTCCGGCGCCTGGTGCACATCAGCATCGCCAATCCCGATCCGGAGTCGCCGCTGCCATATTTCCGCGGGAAGGCGCTTTTGGAAGCGGAGATCCGGAAAAGCGGCATCAGCCATGCCATCCTGCGGCCAACCGTCATATTTGGCAGGGAAGACATATTGGTTAACAACATCGCCTTCCTACTCCGCAAGGCGCCGGTGTTCGCGATCCCCGGCACAGGCCAGTACCGTCTTCAGCCGGTCTTCGCCGAGGATGTCGCCAGAATTGCCGTCGAGGCGGCGCATGCCTGCGGCGACATGGTGATCGACGCCGTCGGGCCGGAGATCTTTTCGTTTGAGGAGCTGGTACGACTGATTGCCAAGACCGTTGGGAGCCGGGCGGTTCTGCTGCACGCTCCGCCCCGCGTGGCTCTGCTGGCGGCGCGAATCCTCGGAGTGGTTCTCGGTGACGTCGTGCTCACCCAGGACGAACTGAGGGGCCTGATGGCTAGCCTGCTCGTCTCCGCCGCCGCTCCAACCGGATCCACAGCCCTGAGCCGCTGGCTGGCGGAAAATGCCGCGACGCTCGGAACCCGATACGCCTCCGAGCTCCATCGCCATTACGTTTCTTGACGAGAGTCGCCACCTTCAACGCATCGAAGATACGGTCTCCCGGTGTATACTGCACTCGTGACCTACTCGCGGAGAGACTTGGCCCTTCTTCTTCCCGCCCTGGCTGCCGCCGCGCCGCCGGACGCGCCCCTGGCATCCCACGCCTACCGGTTCGAGGATCTGCCGGTTCGCTCGAGCGGCCCGGCCAGCCAGCGCCGGGTCCTGGAAGGCGAGACGCGCACGGGCTACGCTCTCGAGTTGCACGAATCCGAGATACCCGCGGGCGAGGCCCCGCATCCGCCGCACCGCCACGTCCACGATGAGTTAGTCCTGATTCTCGAGGGAACGGTCGAAGTCACCATTGCCGGAGCCGCCACCAGGTTGGGTCCGGGCTCG
>Ga0326728_10001877_pt1 | contig 72140 bp, 61 predicted proteins | sample MB3enrmetagenome_FD_207602 | JGI IMG/M metagenome (GOLD analysis project Ga0326728, IMG submission 207602) | Lab enriched peat soil microbial communities from McLean, Ithaca, NY, United States - MB31MN | ecosystem: Environmental > Terrestrial > Soil > Wetlands > Peat | place: USA: New York...
CTCGTCGTCGGCTCCTCGACGTACTACCGTGTACGCCTGCGTCGCCTCCTCCTCGCCGCCTTGTGATCATCTTGAATGCGAATCCGTATAAGAGCTCTTTCGAAAGGAGAAATAACAGATGGACTTAGCAATTTGGCTGCCGGGAATGTTTTTCCTGGGTATCGCGTGCATGGGAGTCGTCTTTCTGTTCGTGAAAGGTTGCGAGAAAATCTAAGGCAAAGGAGTTCGATCGATGATCTACATTACAGTGGCTGTCGCGGTTTTCCTTTTTGTTTATCTGACCGTTGCCATGATACGACCGGAATGGTTCTAGGCGAGCCCCGGCGACTTACCGATCCTGAAAGGAAAAACACATGACATTTATTCAGGTATGGTTACTGCCTATAGCGCTTCTTGTAACGGCCACTGTCGTTGCGTTCCCGCTAAGCCGTTACATGGCGTGGATCATGGATGGAAAATACCGCCCCCCGGGGGTTTTCCGCTGGTTCGAACAGCGCCTGGACAGCGGAGCGCAAAACTGGAAGCAGTATTTATTCTCCCTGCTCCTGTTCAACACCCTGATGTTCGTCTTCGGCTACCTGGTCCTGGCGCTCCAGCCGTGGACGCCGCTTAACCCCAGAGGGCTTACGCTGCTGGCCCCGAGCGCCATTTTCAGCAGCGTCGTCTCCTTTATGACCAATACCGACCTCCAGCACTATTCCGGAGATCAGCACCTGTCAAACTTCAGCCAGATTTTTTTCGGGATTTTCAATCTCTTTCTGTCCGCGGCGATAGGCCTGGCTGCGTTGACGGCGATCATCCGCGCTCTGCGAAGCGATTCGTCGGTCGGTAACTTCTTCGTCGATATATGGCGGGTGCTGGTGTACATGTTCGTGCCTGCCGCCCTTATATTCGGCCTCATTTTCATAACCCAGGGCAGTCCGATGACCCTCCAAACCTCCTACGATGTTTCGACACTTGAAGCGGGGGCGATGGGTACGACCGACACGGGCGAGGCTAAACCGCAGACCATTATCGTGGGTCCGGTCGCCGCCTTTGAAGCGATGAAGATGCTGGGCACCAACGGGGGTGGGTTCTACGGCATGAACTCCGCGCACCCGTTCGAAAATCCCACCGGGTTGTCTAATTTTTTCAACACTTATGCGATGATGATGTTCCCGTTTGCCCTGGTGTTGATGTTTGGCCGAATGCTGAAAAGGTTCAAACACTCCCTTGTGATTTTCTCTGTCATGATGGTCATGATGGCAGGCACAATCGTCTGGTCGGTCTGTTTCGATACTCTCAAACCCAATCCCGGGCTAACCGGACAAGCTGCGGAACAGAAGTTCGAAGTTCCCAGTGCGGCGGCTCCTGGAGGAAAGCTGACGGTGAGTCTGCCGTCAGCTCCGAGCCTGCCCGTCGAGCAGCACCTGGGCAATCTCGAAGGCAAGGAAATGCGTTTCGGGACTTCGGCCGGCGCAACTTTCAACGCACTTACCACCGATGTGACATGCGGCGCCGTAAATGCCGAGATGGACAGCATGAACCCGTTGTCCGCGCTTGCGCCTATGGCCGGAATGTGGCTAAACTGCGTGTACGGCGGCAAAGGCGTGGGCATGATCAACATGTTGACTTTCATCATCGTCGGGATCTTCATCGCGGGCATGATGGTGGGCAGGACCCCGGAATATCTTGGGAAAAAAATCGGCGCCCGCGAGGTGACATTCGCGATGATCGCCATCCTGATTCATCCCATCTTTATTCTTATGCCCACGGGGCTTTTCTCCGCAACGTCCTGGGGGCTTGCGGCAATAAGCAACCCCGGGGCGCACGGCTTCTCGCAAATCCTTTACCAGTTCTCTTCGGCTACGGCCAATAATGGTTCTGCATTCGACGGCCTGGGCGTCACGTATGGTTTCTGGAATGCAGCGAGTCCAGCCCCGAGCGCGGTACCATTCGACATCGCTGCCGGTCTGTCCATGCTTTTCGGCCGGTTCCTGCCGATTATTGCCCCCGTTGCCATGGCGGCGTCCCTGGGGGCAAAGAGATCGAGTCCGTTTGGTCTTGGCACGCTTCGGGATGACACCGTAACGTTCGGTTTTCTCCTGCTGGGGACCGTGGTTATCATCGCTGGATTGCTCTTTTTGCCTGCCGCCGTGCTGGGACCCGTGGCAGAGCAGTTCGGGCCGATTCCTTTTGGGGGATAATGGTCGGGAGAACGCATGAAAGAGGAAGCAAACGGCATTGAGAAGCACTCACTCAAAGGAGTTCCAGATATGAGCAAGGAATTTGCCGATATTATAAAACCGGGAGGCCTCCCGGGTCCGGAGCAGTCTCAGCCGATGCGCCGTGTCAGAGCGCGGAAGCTGCTGGAAAAGGAGACTGCAACGGTCGCCTTGAAGCAGGCGTTTATCATGCTGAGGCCCGATCTCCAATGGAATAATCCCGTCATGTTCGTAGTCCTCGTTGGGGCTGTTCTTACCCTTCTGTATATTGTCGAAGCCGCATGGGGCCGCTCCGCGAGCCAGGTGGCGATCAGTTACTTTATAGCCCTTGACATATGGCTCTTTCTGACCGTGCTGTTCGCAAATTTCGCCACTGCTCTTGCTGAAGCCCGTGGCAAGGCCCAGGCTGAATCGCTTAAAAAAGCACGCCATGACACCGCCGCGTACCGCCTGAATGCCAAAGGCGTCATAGAGGAAGTCTCGTCGACAAATTTAAGACAGGGTGACAGGGTCGTGGTGGCGGCGGGACAGGTAATTCCAGGGGATGGAGAAATCATCGAGGGTATAGCCTCGGTCGACGAATCGGCGATAACCGGCGAATCCGCGCCTGTAATTCGCGAGGCGGGCGGTGACCGGTCTGGAGTTACCGGAGGCACGATCGTACTTTCGGATCGTATCGTAGTCGAGATAACGAGCAGCTCCGGCGAATCGTTTCTGGACCGGATGATTGCGCTGGTTGAAGGCGCCATACGTCAGCGATCCCCCAACGAAATCGCGCTTACACTGGTGCTTTCAGCCTTTACGCTGGTCTTTCTCATCGTGGTGATCCCTTTATTGCCGATGGCTCGCAATGCCGAGCTATACATGCAGAGCTACCTGGGCATTCAGGAGCCTCTGAAAAGTCTTGGGACCGATATCCCAACCCTTATCGCCCTTCTGGTCTGCCTCATTCCGACCACCATCGGCGCGCTGCTCGCGGCAATCGGGATAGCGGGAATGGACCGCGCTCTTCAGGCAAATATCATCGCCAAGAGCGGGAAGGCCGTGGAATTGGCCGGTGATATCGACGTCGTTCTGCTCGATAAGACCGGGACCATCACCATAGGCAACAGGAACGCAACTAAATTCGTGCCGATTGGAAAATACACGGCCTCCGATGTCGGGCGTCTTGCCGCATTGGCCTCTGCCGCCGATGCCACCCCGGAGGGGAAAAGCATTGTGCGGCTATTCGAAAAAGACAGCTCGGCGCCCGTAGATGTACCGCCGGGGGCCAAGTCCATTGCATTTACGGCGCAAACGCGCATGAGCGGGATCGACCTGCCCGACGGCCAAAAAGTAAGGAAAGGAGCTCCGGATGCCGTGGTTAAATTTTGCAGCGGTAATGGCGGCAGCGCGTCCAAGGAACTCAGCTCGCTGGTCAGCAGCGTTGCGTCAGAGGGCGCTACACCCCTGGCCGTCGCCGATGGCCCCGATATTGTCGGCTTGGTCGTTCTTGAGGATATTTTGAAGCCGCACATGTCTGAACGCTTCGAACGGTTGCGGAAAATGGGGCTTCGGACTGTCATGATCACCGGCGACAATCCGCTTACTGCGGCAACGATAGCGAAAAGAGCGGGGGTCGACGGTTTTCTGGCCGAGGCGACACCGGAAACGAAGCTTGCGTATATTAAAAAGGAGCAGGTGGGTGGAAAACTGGTCGCAATGATGGGTGATGGCACAAACGACGCCCCGGCGCTTGCCCAGGCAGACGTGGCGCTGGCCATGAACGCAGGGACCCAGGCGGCCAAGGAAGCAGCCAATATGGTTGACCTGGACAGCGACCCGACGAAACTGATCGAAGTGGTGGAAGTCGGAAAACAGCTCCTCGTGACCAGAGGCGCGCTCACGACCTTTTCCGTCGCAAACGACGTGGCGAAATACTTCGCCATCATTCCCGCGCTGTTTGCCGGCACCCTGCCGTGGCTGAAGGTGATCGACGTTATGCACCTTCACTCGCCGACCTCGGCGATACTTTCGGCCGTTATCTTCAATGCGTTGATTATTCCCGCGCTGATCCCGGTTGCACTCAAGGGGGTTCGCTACCGGCCGCTCGGCGCTGACGCCCTGCTGCTCAGAAACATGCTGATATGGGGGCTTGGAGGAGTGATTCTACCCTTCATTGGAATCAAACTGATCGACGTGGTGATGGCAACACTGCACCTGGTTAGCTAAAATCGCGAGTCCCGGGAGATGCGGACATGATGAAATATCTTTCCAAAAGCTTTCTACTTTTACTATTCGGCGTGGCCGTCACCTGCATTCTTTATCCATTGGTGCTGTGGGTGATCGGGCAGACCTTGTTCCCCTTCCAGTCAAACGGCAGCATGCTTAAGGGACCGGACGGGAAATTCGTTGGATCGAAACTGATCGCGCAGCCTTTTACAAAGGATGAATACTTTCAACCCCGGCCTTCCGCTGCGTCTTACGATGCCTCCGCCTCGGCTTCCTCGAGCCTTGCGGCATCCAATTACGCGCTGCGAGACCGGGTGGCCCGGTCGATCGGACCTGTCGCGACGTATAAGAGCGGGCCGAAGGCCGGAAAACCGGTTGCGCCGGACGTAGAGACTTGGTTTTTGCAGGATAAATTTCAGGGCAAATCGGGGATCGTGGCCCAATGGGCGGACCTGCACAATTCCCTTGCCCAGGCCTGGGTGAAAACCGACGCGGCACACGGCGCCTATGTGGACGAATGGGCAAAGGCTAATCCTGAGGTGGTGGCTAAATGGATCAAGGACAATCCTGCCACCCCCGAGCCAAAGGCACCCGATCTGGCGGTCGTTTTCTTCGAAGATTTCTCAAAGAAAAACCCCGGCAAATTCCTGTCTGCAGTGACTAAAACAGAAGGCGGCAAATCGGTAACGACCTTCGACATTGTCGATTCGGGTTCAGACATTCAATCGACTTTCTTTTTGATGTGGCGGGAGGACCATCCGGATGCCGATCTTCAGGACGTGCCGGGCGACTACGTCACTGCGTCCGCTTCCGGGCTGGACCCGCACATCAGCTTGAAAAATGCCGAGTTTCAACTCGACCGGGTGGCATCCAAGAGGGCGGAAGACTTGAAACGGGACCCGGAGGTGATTCGCAAAGAGATAGAGGGGATTTTACAGGAAAATGCATCGGCTCCGTGGGGAGGACTTGCGGGTGAGAAGTTCGTAAATGTTCTTGAAGTCAACCTGGAACTCGATAAGCGCTACGGAGCGCCATGACCGGCGGAGTATTTTATATAAGATGTAAGTCTGTTTTACAGGAGACGTGAAGATGAACCAAGACCGGAACGAGTATAGAGTGGGTCGTGCCGGGGACCGTATAAATCAGGCCGGGAGGCCCCCAGTCCTGCGGGTGGTCTGTTCCGTGACGGATAATCAAAAAGCCGCAAAAACTCATGTTCTGGACCTGCCTGCCGACTTGCAGAACCTTTTGTCGGAAGACTTCGAGCGGGGGATGATCGATTTGCGCGCTAAACTTGAATCCGATTATTTGGAAGCCAAAAAGGACAGGGATGAACTGGCCGAACTGATTAAGGCGCAGTCGGTCAGGATGATGTCTTTAGAGGCTGCCCTGAATTCAGCCGTAGCGAAGTTGGAAGAACAGGCCAGGCGAATCGAACAGCTCAAGAACGAAATCGCGGCCGAACAGGGTTCCCGGGAAAAGATAGAACAAAGAATCAGAAATGCCCGGCAGGAGTTGACAAAAGTGGAGCACCGGCTCGAGGACGATCCTTTCCCGGAATCAGGCGGCGGCGCCTGACGGGTGTGAGGTCGGCAAAAGGGGGGGAGCTGATCATAACAGGTGTTGAGCAGGACATGCGAGTGTCGGTACAACCTGGTTCGAATGGTTCGTAACCACTGGGCGGGGAGCATATGCCTCTCAGGAGAGATTGAGATGAACGTTACGCGGACTGCGAGTAGTCTGAAAAAAGCCGGAAAACAACCCGTCCTGCGAGCGCTCTGTGTTGGGATGGATATCAAGGGGATGGGTCAGATTCAACAAGATGCGGCGCCATTGAAGGAGTGCTGCAGCCATGCTCGGACCATAAAGACCCATATCGCCGATCTTCCTGCCGATTTACAACACTTGGTGGCCGAAGAGTTCGAGCGGGGGGTAGTGGCCTTCCGGGCAAAACTCGAATCCGAATACTCTGAGATCAAAAGGGACAGGGATCAATTGGCTAATCTCAACGAGCAGCTTTTCGCTCTTCTGGACTCTTTATCTCTGGCGCTTGATAATACCGAGATAGAGGCGACCGAATTTGCAATGCGGATCGCACGGCTAAAAAATGAAATCTCTGTCCAAAGGGCTCGGACAAAGGCCGGGCAAAGAATCAGAAGTGCTCGGCAGGAGTTGACAAAAGTGGAGCACCGGCTCGAGGACGATCCATTCCCGGAATCAGGGGGCGGCGCCTGACGGGCGTAGGGTCCATAAGAAGGGGAGTTCGTTTCCGCGTTAAAGCGGCATTCGAGATGAGTGGAGATAGACGATGTTTGATTCTATAGGAGTCGAGGACGGAATTTTGGTCTGTGTCGGCCCCGGTCCGTTTTCCGCGGGCGTAATAGATTACGCGGCAAGAAGGGCCAAGGCCATGGGCGCCAAGCTGCTCGCGGTCTATGTCGAGACGCCTCGATCCCTGCTGCTGCCCGAAAAGGAGCGCGACCGAGCCGGCGACAATTTGCGGCTGGCCGGACAAATGGGTGCTGAGACTGCAACCCTGACGGGCCACAACGTCGCCGAAGAAATTATCAGATTCGCGCGCCAGAGGAAGATAACGAGAATAATCGCCGGGAAACCGGGGCGTTCACTCCTCAGGGGCATGTTCGCGGGCAATCCGGTGGACCGCCTGGTGAGAATCGGCGGAGACATCGCCGTTGAAATCGTCTCAGGCGGTAGCGGAGAACCGGCTCAGACGACGTATCGGATTCGGCCTCAGGAAGTTCCATGGGCGGATTACGGGACCGGCCTTCTTTTTCTGGCGCTGGCCACGGTGCTTTGCTTCGTGATGTATCGGCATTTCGACCTGAGCGTGCTCATTATGGTCTACCTGCTGGCGGTTTTGGCGACGGCGATTGAAAGCGGGCGCGGACCGGGGATTGCCGTGTCTTTTTTGAGCGTGCTTTCGTTCGATTTCTTCTTTGTACCCCCGCGTTTCTCGTTCACCGTGGATGACGCGCAGTATATCCTGGTTTTCATCGTCATGTTTGTGGTTGCCATTGCTATAAGCCACCTGACGGGGCTGATGCGCAAACAGGCCCAAACGGCCCGTTTGCAGGAGCGACAGGCAACCGCCATGCATGGTTTGAGCAGACAGCTTGCCGCCTCCAGGAGTGTTGAAAAAACGCTGCGGATAGCAGTCGAATATATTTCTGAAATTTTCGATTCCCAGGTGGTAGTGCTCCTTCCGGAAGAGGATAAGAAATTGAAGCCGTGCGGGGGCGATCCGTCTTCGGTCCTGGTCAGGGACGTGGCCAGGCAGTTGGAGATTGCGCGGAAGGCAATAGATATGGGCAAGACTACCGGGTGGGGGACTGAGTACGAGCCCGGGAACGAGGTGCTTTATGCGCCGATCCAGGCCTCGGGCATGGTTCTTGGAGTTTTGGCCCTTCGGCCGGGTGATCCTCAACGGTTTCTGCTGCCCGACGAGCGCTATCTTTTGGAATCGCTCGTCAAGCAGGTGGCCCTTTCTCTTGAAGTGGAATACCTCGAAAGCGGTGTTCCGCCAAACCGTGGTCACAGCGCCTGGAAGGGAGTGCGGATCGATTCCGATCCCAGTTTGGAAAACTGAAAGGGGAGGACGGTGTCCGAGGACAAGGCCCTTAGCTTTCTTCAACTGATACGCCGCGCGCAACGAGGTAGACTGAAGGTTTACCTCGGGTATGGACCCGGCGTTGGGAAGACGTGGCAGATGCTGCTCGAAGGGCAGCGTCTCAAGAAGGAAGGCATCGATGTCGCAGTCGGCCTGGTGGAAACCCATGGGCGGGCGGAAACGGCCAAGTTGATCGAAGGCCTTGAGGTCCTCCCGAGAAAGCAGGTACAGTATCGAGGCATTGTCCTCGAAGAGATGGACCTGGATGCGGTGCAGGCGCGCCACCCTGAAGTGGCCCTCGTCGATGAACTGGCGCATACCAATGTTCCGGGAAGCGAAAACGCAAAACGCTACCAGGACGTGCAAGACCTGCTGGCGGCAGGCATTCACGTAATCACCACGCTCAATATTCAACACCTGGAAAGCCTGTACGACACAGTGGAAAATTTGGTGGGCGTGAAAGTGTACGAACGGCTGCCCGATTCGATCCTGGCCGAAGCAGACGAGATCGTAAACGTCGATCTGGCGCCGGAAGATCTCCAGCAGCGTTTGCGTGAGGGCAAGATTTATCCACAAAAAACAGTTCAAACCGCTCTCGATAATTTCTTTCAGCGGGTAAATCTCGATGAGCTGCGCGAACTTGCATTCAGGGAGCTTGCTTCTCAGATTGACCTGAAGCGCCGAAGCGCTCCCGAACAGGAGCATGGGACAGCCCCCGACCAGGTTATGGTCTGTTTGAGTTCGCGGGGTCCCAACAGCGCCGGTCTATTGCGTTATGGGTCGAGGCTTGCCGGACGGTTGAACCGCAACTGGTACGCCGTTTACGTCCAGAGGCCCAAGGAATCTCCAACCGCCATAGACGCCACGACGCAGCGCTATCTCCTGGATACTTTGACTCTGGCCAATACGCTCGGCGCAATCGTTTTTACCTACAAAGGCGAAGACATTGTGGACACCATCCTCCATTTCGCCAGGGAATACCGGGTCGGCCACATCGTTATCGGTCGTCCGGGTCCGGTTTCATGGTGGAAGCGCATTCTGGGGCGAAAAACCGTCGTTGAAAAATTGATTTTGAAAGCCCACGGTCTCACCGTGGTAGTGGTCGACGCGAAGGCCGAACCGAGGCAACCCGTTCAGGCCAGGGAACGGCCCGCGCTGAGTTATGAGGCGGCGTGAATAGTGAGCAGTGAACAGTAACAGGAAGCACTCCTGCCTCAAATCTCCTGCCCTGCACTCTAATTTCTTGACGCCGACACCGGAAAGCAGTACTGTCCTCTCCGCCAAATCGCCGAGTCCAGATATTGGAGCGGGGGACCCAAGAACACGGGGCGAGACGCCGGGAAACCGGTGTAGGGCAACCTCTTCGGCCCTAGCCCGTCAGCTTACCTCGCAGGCGTCGAGGGGGATAAAACCAGGTGGGACACAGGGGTCGTATCGCTGTGGTCCATTTTGGCGCAAATCCGCTATGGCGCCCCCTCCCAAGGCTTTCGGCAAACAGTTTGAAAGCGTCTCGAATTTTTTCCAAAGGTCCGCAGTCCGGGCCCAAGAGCCATGCAGGTGTTCAAGCCAATGCTGCCTGAAGACTTCGATAGATGAAAAGCATCTCGCTGCTGTTGCTCAATCTCGGTTTGGTAGGCGTTTTCGGGTATCTGCTTCGAAAGCAGGGCCTTCTCACCTACTCACGGTCCGGACGGCTGTGGCTGACCTGGCTGGCTGTCGCGATAATCACCCTCATGGACGAATTCACGTCCATTTTCTACGCCCCGGCCGAGGCATACAGGTTTATCGGTTTAAGCGCCATATTCTTCATCGCTCTTACCAGCATTCTCGTCCGGTTCATGAGCACCCGGTTTACGGAAATCGCAGAAATACTTGAATATAACGGGCTGATAGGAGGAGGGGTCTACTCTTTCTCGTACATGGTGCTCGGTCCGATGATATCGTTTGTGGCCGTCTCCTCCATTATGGTCGATTATACGCTTACCGCCTGTATCTCGGCCGTTAGCGCCATTCTCAATGCGTCTTCTTTTTTTCCTCACGTCTCCGATTCATCCTCGCTGGTGGTGTTCCTCGTGCTCGGGATACTCTGGGCAATTGCGGGGTTGAACATTCTGGGGATCCGGGAGAATGCGAGGTTCACTTTCCTGGTTTTCATCCTGGCCGCATTCGTTATCCTTAACCTGATCGTTTCCGGTTTAATCGAATTCGACGGCACAGCCATGGCGCGCCTGAAAGAATCGGGGGCAAACTCTTTAAAGCCTCTTGCAACCGGCTCATGGCTTCATGATTACGGCAATTTCATATCCCATATAGCATTTTGTATCCTGGCCTATTCGGGAATCGAATCGGTCATCCAGACCGCCGGTTTCGTTCGAAGCTGGCGCGAGATCCACAGGGCCTACCTTTTTCTGGCAGTTACAGTCGGAGTCGCGACACCTCTGGTGGCCGGCCTGGTTCTTTGCTCCCCCATCAATTTTGCCGAACACGAGGGGGACCTGGTCACCTATTACGCAACTATGCTCAACGGGACCTTTTTCGGCATCCTGGTTGCCTTTCTTGCCAGCATCACCCTGACCATGGCGGTAAATACCGCGTTTGTGGCCTCAAGCGAACTGCTGGAACGCGTCTCGCACCGTTACGGTTTCCATTGGCTGATCGTGACAAACAGCCGGCATTCGCTCTACCGGATTCACATCTTAAATGCGACGTTTTTTTCGACGATCATCATCATAACCAGCGGCTCGCAAAAGATCCTGGCGGACATGTATGCGATAGGCCTGGTGGCGAGTTTTTGCATTAACATGGGGTCTCTTTTAATCTACCGCTATTTCACCGGCACCAAGGAGGTAATCCCGTATTACACCAGTCGCGTCGGCACTCTCATTCTCTGGATAATCCTGGTCAGTTGCTTCGTTTTCCTGGCGATAGACAAACCGCACGGCACGGCGCTCTGGGCCGGCATAACGGCGTTTGTCCTGGTGGTCGGCGGCGTGCTTGCAAGAAAAAGAGCACCCGAAATCGTTCAGATCGGCAAGTCCGACAACGAAATGGAAATGATCCTGTACCTGGCCGAGTCAGCCTCGCCCGACGTAGACCTGATCTTTCGACGTCCTCGCGAGGAATCGCTCGGAAAACCCAAGGAAAATGAAGTTTATATAACCTTTTATACGCCGCGCCAGGGCATTCCGCCCAAAATGGCGGAAAACCATTTCCGTTTCCCCATGATCCGAAGCAGCCTTTACCAGCGCATCATTATCGTGCTCAGGATCGTCGAATATGAGCTGCCGGATAGAAATGTGAACGTCCACTTCGGCTGGCCCATGTCCTCGTGGCTCGACCGCCTGGCCATAGGGGTCATGGTCTTCAAGCTGATGACCCTCCCGAGAAAATTCCCTCGGTTCAACTTTGAAATCAGCTATGTCGGGAAAAAGGCGCCGACGGAGAAATGATTCCATCGCGCGCGGGGGAAGCAGGGGAATGATTAGACTGAGGGCAATCTTTCAGCGTCCTTTGTTCGTCCTTTGGCTTCCCGGCTGACCGGGCTGGCTGCCTTTATCACGAAGCCCACGAAGGAGACACGAAGGGCAAGAAGCTGTAACGATGAAAGAAAGGCGACAATCTGGACAGCGGATGGATCGGGCCTTGTTCTTTTGAATGATTTTCCATGTCCGTGGTTCTACGAACCCTTGATATCAAAGATGACTCCAAGGCCTCACCGGAATTCATTCCTTCACCCGCTATGATCTTTTCTTCGTGGGCTTCGTGGCCCCTTCGCGCTCTTCGTGATAGAAAACAGCCCGGGTGTACCGGCAAGAGTTAATCCGAGGATTTCTCCATAATAGAAACAGCCCGCATGAACCGGCAAGCGTTAATCGGAGGACTTCTCCGCCAGTAATTTCACTGTCAGGGCGATTTCTTCTCCGGTAACCTCGCGCCTCAGCCATTCCATTGTTTCCATTACCCTGGCAAACCTGCTTCCCTCGGCGGCGCTGACCCATTCGAGCTGGAGTCTTTCAGGCCTTATGCCGAGTTTTTCCATTTTCCGATGCATCTTTTCGACGCGCTTAACCGTCCACTGATTCGCATTGATATAGTGGCAGTCGCCGATATGGCAGCCGCTCACCAGGATTACCGGCGCTCCTTTTGCAAATCCATCCCATATGAAAGATTCGTCCACGCGCCCCGAGCACATGGTCCGGATCAACCGGACGTTGGGTGGATATTGCAGGCGAGAGACTCCGGCATAGTCCGCGCCGGCATATGAGCACCAGTTGCATGCAAAGACCAGCACCTTGGACTCCGGTCTTTCGTTAAGCATGGTGTCTATCTGGACTGTGATCTGATCGTCGGTGAAGTGGTTCATCATAATCGCATCGAACCCGCACTCGGCCGAGCAGGTGCCGCATCCGGAACAGGCGGCGGGGTTTACGGAGGCAACGATTTTGCGTTTAACATCGACGGAAATCGCCCCGTAGGGGCATACCTGGGCGCATTGGCCGCAGATTTTACATTTTTCCGGAATCACCTCCGCCGTGATGGGGTCGGAGAGCATTTCGCCGCGGTGGAGGAGTCGAATGGTCCGAGCGGCAGCCGCTGAGCCCTGGGTGACGGAATCCTTTATGTCTTTGGGTCCCTCGGCGCATCCGGCGAAAAAGATGCCCTTTGTGGCCGCATCGACCGGCTGGAGTTTGGGGTGGGCTTCCAGGAAAAAGCCATCGGGCGAAAGCTGAAGTCCGAACATCTCCTGGAGTTTCTTTGTAGTTTTTGAGGGCTTCATTCCGACTGCGAGCACCAGCATATCGAGATCGTGAAACGATATTTTCCCTTTAGCGCTGTCATCCACGGCGACCCGCAGTCCGTGTTCGGCGGTCTCCACCACCCTGCCCGGCAAACCTCGAATATATTGGACGCCAAGACTGCGGCTCCTGGTGAAAAGGTCTTCGAAACCCTTGCCGAAGGCGCGGATATCGATATAGAAGACCTTTATTTCCATTTCCGGGTAGTGTTCCTTGAGAACCAGAGTGCTCTTTACCGTGTTCATGCAGCAGATGTTCGAGCAGTACGGGGCGCCTTTTCTGGCCGACCGCGAACCGACACACTGAACAAACCCTATGGACTTTGGGATTTGCCTGTCGGATGGTCTGATCATCTCGCCCTTTGTAGGGCCTCCGGCGTTTATCAGGCGCTCGAACTCGGTGCTGGTCAGCACGTTTTCGTGGCGCGTATAGCCGTACTCATCGAGTTCCGTAGGATCGTAGGCTTCCAATCCGGTGGCAACTACGACGCCCCCGACGTGTTCAACCACTTCCTCATCGGACATATGAAAGTTGATGCACTTTTTCTGGCATACCTCGGAGCACTTGGCGCATACGCTCGGATTGTGGCCAAGGCATTCATTGATATTGACCACATAAGCGGAAGGGACGGCCTGTGGAAAAGGCGAGTAGATGGCCCGCCTTGAAGAAAGACCCGAGTTGAACTCATCCGGGCGCACGACAGGGCATACCTGCGCGCATTCGCCACACGCGGTGCAGTCCTTCTCGGATACGTAACGGGCTTTCTTGAGGATCTTGACCTCGAAATTACCGACGTAGCCTTTTACGTCGATCACTTCGGAGAGTGTCAGGAGCTTAATGCGTGGATGTCGACCGACATCCGTCATCTTCGGCCCCAGTATTCAAATGGAGCAGTCCATCGTCGGGAACGTCTTGTCCAGACTGGCCATCTGGCCTCCGATAGACGGTTTCTTCTCGACGAGGACGACCTCATAGCCGTTATCGGCGAGGTCGAGTGCCGCCTGGATTCCGGCGATGCCCCCGCCTATTACCAGGGTCCGCTTGTTGAGCGGCATTTTTCGGCTCTTGAGAGGTTCGAGCTTCCCGGCCCTTGCCACGGCCATTCTCACCAGGTCGAACGCTTTTTCGGTGGCGGCTTCCGGTTCGTGAATATGAACCCAGCTACAGTGTTCCCGCAGGTTGGCCATCTCCAACAGGTAAGGATTCAGGCCGGCGCTTTGCAGCATCTGCCGAAAGGTCGGTTCGTGCAGCCTTGGGGAGCACGAGGCGACAACTACGCGATCAAGCCCATGGCCGGCGATGTCTTCCTTGATGATCTGCTGACCGGGTTCGGAGCAGGCATACTGGACATCGCGCGCAAGCACGACATTTTCGAGCTCGGAGCTCATAGAAGCGACTTTTTGGCAGTCAACCGTTCTGCCTATGTTTAATCCACAATGGCAGACGTAGACGCCGATCCTTGGACTTTCGCCGTTAGTGGAGGTTTTTTTCATGATCGCAAAGGCTCCCTTGCCAATTAAGATTCCCACTGTATCGTTCGGGCGATCAGGGAAGTGAGATCGACCATCTCCATTCGGATTTCATCTCCAAGGAAAGGGTCTTCCATGGCGCACCTGAGGTGTATCTGGCATTTCGGGCAGGCGGTCACGAGGAGATTGCTTCCCGTCTCTTTTGCCTGCCTCAGCCTGTTGACCTGCATGGCTTTCGTGTAGCTGTCGCATCCCGTCCAGGCGCAGTTCCCACAGCAAAGGGACAAAGCCCCCCGGTCGCGCATCTCAGTGAAGGCGCGTACATTGAGGCGTTTGAGAAGATTTCTCGGCAACTCGCATCCGGCCTCGGTACGGCTCAGCCTGCAGGGGTCCTGAAAGGTAATTTTCCTGTTGAGTTTGGAGAAACCGACCGCGCCCTTCGTTATTTCAGTTTCCGCAAGTTCGAATATATGTGTAACCTTGAATCCGGTTTCGATCCCGTTTGCAGGATAATCGCGCGAGAAGGCCCGGTAACATTCAGGACAGGCCGTAACCAACTCCTCGATTCCCATCTCCGATATGAGCGCTACGTTCAGTCTGGCGAGTTTTAGAAAGTTGTCGCGGTCCCCGGACCAGAGCAGATCGTGGCCGCAGCATCTCTCGCTTTGCCAGATTGCCGGATGAATATCGAAAAAGTTCATGAGCCTCAGGCTATCAGTCAAAATGTCGCTGGTGCCGATACCGAGATGGTTCTTGAAAAATGTGTCGAAATAGGGAGCACAGCCTCCAAAAAAGAGGATCTTACTATTCGGATCGGTTTGGATTTCCGAAGGCAGCCATTTCCAGTGCTCCACCGGCAGATCCGGTGAGGCCATGGCGCGCATCAGGGAGTGGAAGAAACCTTCATGGGCTTCGAAGCGTCCATTTCCAGGGGTCGCGTTGCGCATCTCTTTTATAAAATCGGGAAAGTTGACCGCGGACGGGCATCGGTCGTAGCAAAGACCGCAAGTCAAACAGGACCAGATATCTTTCGTGATGCAGGACGATTCCATGTCGCCGGCCACCGCGGCATTTGCAATCTCCCTGGGGGAAAACCGTTTGCCCGACAGGGTTACGGGGCAGGATGACGAACACTTGCCGCAGTCCTGGCACGTGTAAACATTGTGGGCGGCCGCAAGAGAGGCAACGGACTTACGCGAGAGGGGCGCCTGATCGGGCCCGAAGGGGTGTTCGACGGGGGATTTGCCAAGTTCCCGGATTTTGTCTCTGAACGTGGTCAGAAAATCGAGCAACTCAGAAGGCTGGTCGGGATAGAACGAGGCAAAGCCGAGTCTTTCCTCGCCGAGGCCCAACAGGCGGAGAATACCCCTGGTGTCTTCGACGTTTCTCTCGGCAACGCGGGTGCCGATACCATATCGGCAGGTGCCGGGCCTGCATCCCAACAGCGCTACTCCATCGGCCCCGGTTTCGAAAGCCTTGAAAAGGAGCGACTTGGTGATTCGGCCGCTGCAGGGAATTCTGATCATACGTAATTCGGGGGGCAGGGGCGCAAGCGTGTCCTGAAGGGTCTGGAACGCGACGTGCGGGTACCAGTTGCACATGAAAAGGACTATTTTGAGATCATCTTTCATGAATCAATACCGGGCAGGGACCTGTTTCAAGAGCCCCGGGCCACGACCTCCTCTATGATCTGCTCCAGCAAAAGCCTGTCGCGGTACGGGCTGTCGGCGGCATCCGACGGGCATATCGAAATACAGTTGCCGCAGCCCTTGCAGAGGGCTTCATCGATAACCGCGTAACCGAAGCCGAGCGAGTTGGTGTGAAAGCTTATGGCGCGATATGGACAGGAGTTCATGCATCGGCCGCATCCGCGGCATAAGCTTTCATCTATGGACACCGTGTAGCCTTTGTTCTGCCTTGGCCCCCGGGGCATGACAGTGGCGGCCAGAACGGCGGCCGCAGTGCCCTTCAGGCGCTCCGAGAGATTGACGCCGGGAGGACTCGCCAGCAGAAGCCCGGGGATGGAAGTTGCCCCCGGGACGAAGAATGGAATTCCGCTCCGGTCTTTTGTTTGCATCAAGTAGGAAAACTCATGCGGCGGCATGTCCGGGTGGGGCATGTAGGCTATGGCCTTTCGCGCGCTTTCTCCAAGGATTACCGCTCCCACGCTGAAAGCCAGGTCGGCCCCGTCTTCCATTCTCACGATTACCTGGAAATCACCCACGGTGCCCTTGAGGGATCTGGCGCACGACCCGAGAAAGCCGTGGACGTTGGAATAGTCCGGTATGGACGGAAGCGGCCTTTCCGGGTTGCCGAACACGAAGACCTCCATTCCCATTTGCCCCAGGGCCTGTGCGCTCCTGAGTTCGGCGCCGGAATCACCGATCACGGCGGTTGTGAAGTTATACTGGCGCGCAGGGGCAGGCAGGGACTTAAGATGCGTGCAACGATGGATAGAGCGCCGGATGAGACCTTTAAAGCGGCTGACGGCTGTTTTCGCGTCGTTTCTCAAAAGGGACAGCGCCTCGCCTCTCAGGTTACACGTTTCCGCCATCGCCCTGGTTACGCCGGTGCCCTGGAAGACGGCGGCTTTGAGCCTGCTGCGCTGATCGGTGCACGCGCTGCATATGAGGTCCAGGGGACAGCATACGCAGGATGCCAGTACGAACCGCGTAAGGCCTTTTTCACGAATTGTCCTCAGTATCGAAGCAGCCCCATCGGGCGAGCAGGCGGAGTCCACGGATTCGGCGTATTCGACGCCCGAGAGTTCCGGCAGACTCGATATGAACGTTTCGAATTCCGGGTCCCATCCAAGCGATCCGTTGCAGCGGCAAGCGAATACACCGATGCGAAGCTCGGGGGAGAGCTGCGGACCGGGGGGGGAGAAGGACAATCCGTGGCCCTTCATGTGCGTGGCGCTGTCGCCGAGCAGAAGAATGGCCTCCGCGGCGGCGGCGAACCCGCGCGACATCATGGCGAAAACTTCCGGGTTGACGGTCTTCGAGCTATATGCCCGTATGACGTCCTCGCCTTTTACCTCAGGCGCGGCAGCCGGATCGGCGATAATCACAACGCCGGCGTACTCGACCCCTTCGAACGAATCATCGGTATGAGAAATCGTTCCGGCAACCGGGCAGGCATCGACACACTGGCGGCATTCGGAACACACGCCGCACTGCAAACACCTGGAAGCCTCGGAACGGACCTGATCTTCCGTGAGGCCGAGGGAAACCTCGACACCGAACTTATTGTCAGAGTCCGCTGCGTGCCCCGGCCTCGTGGCGCGTGGAACGGACATGGCGCCAGGCATGATCTTGGGAAAATCGAGTTCCAGGGGCCTGGAAAGAGACGAACGCTCCGCAACTTCGCCCGAAAGGAAGTTATGCATGGAAAAAGCAGCCGAGCGTCCGGAGGCCATGGCAGATACTACCGTCGAGGGGCCGGTTACCGCATCGCCCCCGGCAAAGATATCCGGTTCGCTTGTCTGGAATGTGAGCCTGTCAACCGTCATCGTGCCAAAATCCGTAAGCCGGCAGGCGCATTCTTCGTCAAGACAGGCCCAATCGGACTCCTGGCCGATAGCCGGAACCACCGCATCCACTTCCATGATAAATTCTGACCCCGCAATCGGTATGGGCCTCCTGCGGCCGCTTGAATCCGGCTCTCCGAGTTCCATCCTCAGGCATTCGACAGCTTTTACCGTCCCATTTTCCCCTATGATCCGCTTGGGGTTTGTGAGGGTCAGGATCTCGGCGCCTTCTTCGCGGCACTCGACGATCTCTTCGGCGATGGCCGGCATTTCCTTTTCACTTCGCCGATAAATGATGACAGGCTTTGCCGATCCGTTGCGAAGGGCCGTCCGGGCCGTATCGACCGCCACGCTGCCCCCGCCGATAACCGCGACGCGGTCCCCCAGGGAGATTTTGGCGCCGAGGTTTACGTTGCGCAGGTATTCGACGCCAGGGACCACGCCCTGGAGGTCTTCTCCGGGTATCCCGAGCGCTTTGCACCTGTGGGCGCCGATGCCGATGAAAAAGGCCCCGTATCCCGAGTCTCTCAGTTGAGAGATGGTAAAGTCCCGGCCGATCTCGACCCCGGTTTCGAACTCAACGCCCATATCCCGCATGACCTGGATTTCGGCTTCGATTATATTTTTCGGGAGCCTGTAAGAAGGGATGCCCACAGTCAGCATGCCTCCGAGTACGGGCAGTTTTTCGAAGACTTTTACCCGGTAGCCCTCTATTGCCAGGTGATACGCGCAAGAAAGGCCCGCGGGGCCTGAGCCGATGATCGCTATCTTTTGTTCCCGCTTAGCTTTAATGGTCGGCGCGGATAGGGCGGTTTCGGAACTGAGGGCCAGGTCAGCCAGAAAACGCTTTATGTCCCGTATAGCCACGGGTTGATCGACTTCGTTCCTGCGGCATGCGGCCTCACAGGGATTGGTGCAGATCCTGCCGCAAATGGCCGGAAGAAAGTTGTCCTTCCGTATGAGTTCCAACGCCTCGGCATATTTTCCGGCCTGTGCAAGGGCGATATATCCCTGGACATTGACTCCCAGGGGGCAATTGGCCTGGCACAGGGGAGTTCTGCGCTTATCTATAACAGGCCTCCCCGGAAGTGCGTTCCTTCCGCCGTACCTGAGTGCCCTTGTTCCGTCGGGTCTGATTGCGGGACAATTCTGCCAGCAGAGGCCGCAGAGCGTGCATTTGTCGCTGTCAACGTAGGAGGCCGCCTTCTTGTACCGGAGGGAAAACCCCTGCGGCGTATGTTTTATCGAACCGATCGAGGCGGGAAGCAGGATCTTGATCCTGGGATTTCTCATTATTCGCAGGAGGCCCGGGCGCTGGGCATAGTTGAAGCTCACGCCCGAAGGCATCCGCCAGGTATCGGATGAGAGCTTTTCATTAAGGTCGGGGGCCGAGTCGATCAGCGTAACCTGGACTCCCATCTCGCCCAGCTTATTGGTTGCGGCGATCCCGGCTGGTGTTGCGCCGATCACGCATACTCTCTGGAGGCGTTCCCTGGGGCTTTTCACGAATCGCCCTCTTTTTTGTTGGCGGCGGCCTTTTTCTGCCTGGCTTTGAGCAGGGCCTGTCCGAAATCGTAACCCCGGTTGAAAGCGGCTGTATTTGCCGCCTCGGTTCCCCTGGGTACTAAATCGGCAACTGAGGCCAGCATGCCGTCGCGGGAGACTGCAGCGGTTATCGAAGTTATAAAGCCCAGGATGACGACGTTGGCCATCATCTTCGAGCCAAGTTCCTCGGCAATTCGGGTCGCCCGGATTGGAAACACGCCCCCGCCCGCATAACCGAGCGACCGCACCATATCCTGATCGATGATGAGGATTCCGTCCTCTTTGAGCAGGCTGCCATACTTGTCGTATCCCGCCTGTGACATGCAGACCAGGATGTCAGGGTGGCACACGTAAGGGTAATGGATCGGCTTGTCCGATATGATTACCTGCGCGCTGCATGCCCCACCGCGGGCTTCGGGGCCGTACGACTGAGTGAGGGTGCTCTCCATATGGTCCTGGAGACATGCCGCCGTTCCGAGCACCTGGCCGGCAAGCACTATGCCCTGCCCGCCGAAGCCGGTTACGAGGATCTCTCTTTTAATTTTTGAGGTACCGTTGGTCTCCATATTCCAAGCTTCCGTCAGCAGAATTTGGGCGCAAAATCATGAGGCCATGGGCCGGCAGATCCTGTCATAAGACTCGGAGAAGGTCGGCCGGTCGTATTCGACGAATTTGCCGAGAGTTATGCCCTGTTTGAAATCCAGCGTGACATCCGCCGGGTTCGCGCCATGTTTTACGATTGCTTTTTCCTGGTAGAGTTTCAACGACTCAATGGGCTTTTGCCCGTTTCTGCGGCCATAGCCGGTAGGGCAGGGGGCAAGGACCTCGATAAATGAAAATCCCTTGCGCGCAAGCGCTTCCTCGATCGACCGGGTAAGATCCCTCGTGTGAAGCATGGTCCAGCGGGCAACATATGTCGCCCCCGAAGCGTATGCGAGCAGGGGCAGATTGAAAGGCGGTTCGGGGTTCCCAAGAGGTGTGGTCGTAGTCACGGCCAGGCTGGGGGTTGTCGCCGCGGCTTGTCCACCCGTCATTCCGTAGTTGAAGTTGTTAACGCATATAACGGTCAGGTCCATATTACGCCGGGCGGCGTGAACGAAATGATTCCCACCGATTGCGAACAGGTCCCCATCGCCGCTGAAAATGACAACCGTAAGTTCCGGGTTGGCGAGCTTCATACCGGTGGCAAACGGGATGGCGCGCCCGTGGGTGGTATGATACGAATCCAGTTTCACATAGCCGGCGCCTCTTCCCGAACACCCTATCCCGGATACGAGAGCGGTCTTCGAAAGGTCGGCGCCGCTTGACTTTATGGCGATCAGCGTTGAAGAGAAGACAGTGCCGATTCCGCATCCGGGGCACCATATGTGCGGGATGCGGTCGGTTCGAAGCAGAGAATCGAGAGGATGTTTTGCCATGGGATTCAACTTCGCCTGTTTTGGGGTCAGATCCGGTTTTGAAAGTCCAGTATGGTTTCAAGTATTCGCGCAGGCGTAAGGATAGTCCCTCCGGCATGTCCAACGAGAAAAACCGGGGCCATGCCGCCTGCGCACCTTTGCACTTCGAGGTGAATCTGCCCAAGGTTCAATTCTACGGTTATGAGACATTTCACCTGTTTCGCCAGCTCTCTTATCGCATCATCCGGGAAAGGCCACACGGTCACCAGGCGCAGGAGGCCCGCTTTAATGCCCAGTTCGCGCGCCTCATCGACGGCGGCGAAACTGCTCCGCGAACTTATGCCGTAGGAGATTAGGGCCACTTCGGCGTCTTCCAGCCGGTATCTTTGTACCGATATGATTTTATCGAGATTTCCGGTGATTTTTTCAGTCAACCTGGAGACCATCTCCGCATGAGCCTGGGTGTTCATCGCGGGATAGCCCCTGTCGTCATGCGTAAGACCGGTGAAGTGCACGTTATAGCCCTCGCCGGCATGAGCCATGGGCGCCACTCCGTTGAGAGAAGGCCGGAAAGGTCTGAACCGGTCTTTTCTGCCTTTGGGGCGAGGGCGGGATTGGAGCCGCATTTGTGACGGATCGGGAATGACGACCCTTTCGCTCAGATGGCCCACCACTTCGTCGGCCATTATCAGCACGGGCAGACGGTACGTCTCGCTCAGGTTGAAGGCCGTAACGGTTATCTGGAAAAATTCCTGGGGCGATGCAGGGGCAAGCGCTATGGTTTCGTAATGACCGTGAGATCCCCACCTGGCCTGCATCATATCACCCTGCCCGCACTGCGTTGGCAAACCCGTCGATGGACCGGCCCGCTGAACGTCGACCACGACGCACGGGGTCTCCATCACGATTCCGAGTCCAAGATTTTCCATCATCAGGCTGAACCCGGGCCCCGAGGTTGCGGTCATGCTTTTTGCCCCGGCGCAGGAAGCGCCGAGAACGGCGGCCATCGCGGCTATTTCGTCTTCCATCTGGATGAAGACTCCTCCTACCTCCGGAAGTCTTCTCGCCAAGTGTTCGGCTATTTCAGTGGCGGGTGTGATGGGATAGCCGGCAAAAAAACGGCAGCCGGCAACGATTGCCCCTTCCGCGCATGCGGCGTCCCCGTTGAAAAAATGCTCTCCGGTCAGAACTGCAGGTTTCATAGGAAAAACCCATCCAATTAACGGATTGGAAGCACGGACGGCCGTTGCTCAGTGGTCCCCAGGGAATAGATTGCAAAATCGGGGCAGATGGCCTCGCAATAATGGCAATTGACGCATAGCTCCGGTTGCTTTACCTCGGGGGGGTGGTATCCCTTGGCGTTGAAGCGCTCGGATGGTCCAAGAACGTTTCTTGGGCAATATTCGATGCAATACCCGCAGCCCTTGCACCTGTCCTCGACGATATGAACCTCGCCTTTGGAAACTACTATTTCACAAGTGTCCAGAGGAACACGCCAATATTTCATTTTTTGTTCTCTCCACGGGTATGATCGACCGCAAATCCCATACGCCGTAAAGATATCGGGCAATTTGCAGGGTAAGTCAAGACAAATCGAAATGCAAATGGCCGCTATCTGCTCATTGTGAAGCATTTTTAGGGGGGGTAAAGGCAACTTTTTGGCAGCACACTGTTTCGATGAGATCGCTCTAAGAAAAATCGCAAGGTTTTTAAGAAGGAGAAAAAATATCCAAAGGTAAAAATTGGCCGGTCAATAAGGTTCCCCCCGAAAAACCCAGGGGGAGTTAAACTCGTTTGGGTTTCAAAACCGCTTGCGCTGTATCCGGCTTTCCGGATGAATACTGTTCAAGATAGGGGAATTGACAAATCAGGTGCTTTTGTTAATCTTCGATCTAAATGTCTCCCGCTGCAAGGCCGGCGCCCACGGTAGACATATTGGGCTGGAGGCCTCCGGCGCTCGGCGAAGTACACGCTGAGCGGCATGCGCGGACAAAGTGCATTTTTTCTTCTTCAGTGCTGAATATGTCTGTCCTGCGAGGGTGGGTGCCTTGTCGATACTTCTTACGGAACGGGCCGAACAATTTTCAGGGCGTCCGGCGATCAAGGCGGTGGAAGGAGTGTTTTCTTACCGGCAACTCCTCGATGCATCGGGCCGCATCGCCTCATTTCTTCTCGATGGTTACGGGGACCTGGAGGCCAGGCCCGTTGCTTTTCTCACTCAACCGGGGTTCCATTACGCGGCCATACAGTGGGGGATATGGCGCGCGGGCGGCATCGCGGTTCCTCTGTCCCCTTTTCATCCGCTTCCCGAACTGGAGTATGTGCTCGGTGATACCTTGCCCGCAGCGGTAATTACGCAGCCCGAGTTTGCAAACCTTCTACAACCTCTTGCGAAAAAATCCGGCCTCAGATTCGGCTTGGCCGCCGATGCGCTTGAGCGCGCTCCGGGCCGGCTGCCTGCCGTTTCGCCCGGGCGACGGGCCTTGATACTGTACACGAGCGGCACCACGGGCAGGCCGAAAGGGGTTGTAACGACTCACGAAAACCTGGCGGCCCAGATAAGGAGCCTCGTTCAGGCCTGGGGATGGGATCGCAACGATAAGATACTGAACTTTTTGCCGATGCATCACGTTCATGGAATAATAAATGTACTATGCTGTGCAATGTGGGTGGGCGGGGTATGCGAGATACTGCCACGGTTCGATGCCGACGAGGTGTGGAAGCGAATCGCGCAGGGGGGGCTGACGCTCTTCATGGCGGTGCCGACCATCTACATAAAGCTGATCGACGCCTGGGAAAAAGCCTCTCACGCCGAACGCACGCGAATGTCCGAGGCTTGCAGCGGGCTGCGGCTCATGGTCTCGGGTTCGGCGGCCCTGCCCGTCAGTATTCTTGAGAAATGGAAGGAGATATCCGGGCACGTTTTGCTGGAAAGATACGGCATGACGGAAACCGGCATGGGCCTTTCCAATTCGCTGCATGGGAAAAGGGTACCGGGGGCGGTGGGCGTGCCTCTGCCCGGTGTGGAAGTGAGGCTCGCAGATGAAACGGGAGGGCAGGTCCCGGCCGGTACGCCGGGACAAATCGAAATCCGGGGCGAAACCGTCTTCCTGGAATACTGGCGAAGACCCGATGACACGAGGAAGGCATTCAGGAACGGGTGGTTTCTGACCGGCGACACCGCCGTGGAAGAAAACGGCATGTTCCGTATTCTTGGCCGAATCAGTGTCGACATCATTAAGACGGGCGGATATAAGGTTTCCGCGCTTGAAATTGAAGAAGTTCTTAGAACTCATCCGGATATAAAAGAATGTGCCGTGGTAGGGACGCCGGACCACGTTTGGGGCGAGCGGGTCTGTGCCGCGCTGGTAATGCGGGGCGACGCGGTCCTGGATTTGGACGCATTTAGACAATGGAGTAAAGAGAGGCTTGCCTCGTATAAGGTTCCCAAAGATATCATGGTACTTCCTGAATTGCCGAAAAATGCAATGGGAAAGGTTTCCAAGCCTGCGCTAAAGAAGCTTATGTCCGCTCCGGAAGGGTGATCGTCTTATTTTTGTAAGCATTCAGGCAGAAGATTTTTTTTCTAAAGGCCGGGGCGTTTTCTGCCGATTTATTTTACGCAAGCCGATAAAAAGTGCAGAGTTTACTCTTTCCCGAAGGCGCCGGCCCTCCTCATCCGGCGCCTTCCCCGTTCCGGACGTTAAAATATTTTCCAGTTTCGGAACGTGAATTTTTCTTTCTTGATTTTGTGCAGTTTCGTCGCTATTTTGTGTGTTGACTTCTACGCAAAGTCCTAAACTCAAACATCCAAAGAAGGAATTAAAAAAAGATGGCGCAAGGTACGGTTAAGTGGTTCAACGACCAGAAGGGTTACGGATTCATTACAGGTGAAGACGGCGGCAAGGATTACTTTGTTCATCACAGTGCAATCGAAGGAACCGGATTCAAGAGTCTACAAGAAGGCGATCATGTGGAGTTCGTCGTTGAACAGGGAGCAAAAGGCCCTCAGGCGGTCAGGGTCAAGAAAATCTAATCTCACTCGGTTCAATTGAAATTCCTAAAGGTCGGGATTTGCTCCCCGGCCTTTTTGTTATTTTGATGGATTTTTTTTTGCTCCAGTGCCTTTTGACATACTTTTTTACTTTAGTCCGAGGAGTATTCTGACGACTATATTCTTGGAGATTAAAACCCCACTTTAATCTGTCCCTCGAACAGAGCCAGGAAAAAGGCCCCCCCTGTTTCCTGGCTCTTCCTTTTCCCGGACGAGCCCGGCGGGTTCGAGTTTTTTTCATCGAATAGTCAAATAACGCCGCCATTCCGATCCAGAGCGCTCGAATGGATAGGTATTATCTATTTGATGCATAGATTTTAAGAATTTATATTTGACCCTGGAAAAAATTCAAAGATACGGAGGACGGATAATGGCTGGACCCTATGAGGCAATGTGGGAAAAACTCAATTTGGACGTGGAAGCCCATACCGGACTGCTCGAAGTGCTCGGCAAATTCTACGGAGACATTTACATGAGCCAGCAGGGGCGGTTGCGGGGCATGGAGTACCTGGATTTCGTTCTCTCCGAGGTCCACGGGCTTCGGATCAAGGAACTTCAGGATGCGAAGGCGCAGGGGAAAAAAATCGTCGGGACCTTCTGCGTGTTTGTTCCTGAAGAGATAGTGCTTGCTGCGGGCGGGGTTCAGGTCGGTCTTTGCGCGGGCGCCGAGATTGGAAAGGCTGAAGCCGAAAAAGTGCTGCCCAGAAACACCTGTGCTTTGATCAAGTCATTCGTGGGGTTCAAACTTGGGAGGCTTTGCCCGTTCATCGAGTCGTGCGATTTGATCGTGGGCGAGACGACGTGCGACGGTAAGAAAAAAGCATACGAAATCTTCTCCGAGTATTCTCCGGTGTACGTGATGGAGATTCCGCAGATGAAGAACTCATCTGACAGGAAGCTGTGGAAAAGCGAGGTTCTGCGCTTCAAATACCAGGTGGAGGAGACAACCGGAAACAAGATCTCAGCGGCGAGCTTGAAAGATGCCGTTCACCTGACAAATGAGCGCCGGCGTGTTCTCCAGAGGCTTAACCGGCTGCGGGCCGCTATCCCCGTGCCCATTTCCGGGAGAGACTGCCTTCTGATAAACCAGGTTTCCTTCTATGACGACCCAGTGCGTTTTACGGCGAAAATAGGAGAGCTGTGCGACGAGTTGGAAGAACGCGTAAAAAGCGGTGAAGGCGTTGCGCCCAAAGATACCCCGAGGCTGATGATGTCAGGGTGTCCCATGGCCGTTCCGAATTGGAAGCTGCCCTACATTGTCGAGTCCTCGGGCGCAATTGTGGTAGGCGAAGAATCGTGCATCGGGACCCGGAACACCCGCGACCTGATCGATGAAAGCGCCGAAACTTTCGATGACATTATCGACTCCATTGTAGATCGGTATATGAAAATTGACTGCGCCTGCTTTACACCAAACACGGAACGGCTGGAAAACATAGTCAGAATGGCGAAAGAGTTGAAGGTGCAGGGTGTGATTCATTATGCTCTCTCATTTTGCCAGCCTTACGCGATAGAAGCCTACAGGGTGGAAAAGGCGCTGCGCTCCGCCGGTATTCCGATGCTTTCCATCGAGACCGACTACGGCATGGAAGATGTCGAACAGCTCAAGACCAGGGTCGAGGCTTTCGTTGAGATGACCGGTTGATGGACTCTTTTCTTGATGAAATCCATTTTTGATGATGAAGCCGTTGCAGGAATAGATATCGGCTCCAGGTCGATAGAACTTGTCGTGCTCAAAGCCGATGGGCCTTTTCTCCAGTCAAAAATCCCGACTGCATTCGATCCTGTGGGACAATGCAGAAAACTGGTCGAGGGGTTCGTCGGGCGGCGAGTTATCGCGACCGGATATGGCCGAAGGCTTTTTGCCGAATCTTTCAAACAGATGGATGTCGGAGTCATAACGGAGATCCAGGCCTATGCCCTGGGAGCGAAATTTTTGTGCCCGGAGGCCAAATCGGTCCTGGACATCGGAGGGCAGGATACCAAGGTCATATCTCTTTCGGAAACCGGAAAAGTGATGAAATTCGAAATGAACGACCGGTGCGCCGCCGGGACTGGAAAATTTTTGGAATTCATGGCCACGGCTCTTCAGATTCCACTGGAAGAATTCGGCAATTTTGCGCTCCGGTCGAATCGCCGCATCAGGATAAACAGCATGTGTACCGTTTTTGCCGAGAGTGAGGCGACTTCCCTGATGGCAAGGGGAGAAAGCCCGGAAAACATAGCCATGGGGCTGCACATGGGAATTGTCCAGAGAACGGCGGCCATGCTGAGGCGGGTTGACATATCCGCACCACTGGTTTTCGCCGGAGGGGTCGCTCACAACCCTTGTGTCGTAAAGCTGCTCGAAGAAGAACTGGGAGAGGCCGTCATGGTTCCCGACGATCCCGACATGGTTGGGGCCATCGGAGCCGCGCTCTACGGCCTGAACGGCCGGGTCTCGTAATTCGAATCTTTGTTTTTCCGATCAAGGGATAATGGGGGCTGCGCTGAAGCCTGAATGTTTGAAAGATTTCGAAAATGCCGGGGAACGTTTTCTGCTCGATATCTCGGAGTTGGAAGACAGCGGCGTAAAGGTTGCCGGCGTCTACTGCCTTTTGGCGCCGGTGGAACTTATTCGCGCGGGCGAAGCCGCGAAGAAAATATAGGAAAACTAAATTCTGACCGAGATTGCCCCCATTTGTGGGAGGCTTCGTTTCACCCAAACCTTCCCCTTTTTGCCTTTCTTCGCATCGATTGTGCCGGTGGCTGTTGCCGCGCGAATTCGGATTCAATGGCCGATTACTGGTTGACTTCGCGCGCTGGTGGCGTTGCGGCGGCTTAGGATCGGTCTTATTTTTTATGTAGCAGGAGTGTGTGGAATCAAAGCCCGGGGGCTCCGGGTTTTCGATGCAAATTGCCGGATGCTCATTAATTCAGCCCCTCCGCGAATCGATAAACGTGCAGTTTACTTTTTTTAAGAAATCCCAGTTGAGGTCTTGCGGGTTAAAAACCTGGATATTCAGGTCGGCTCGGGCCGGCATTTGTGCTGCGAGCCAATTTCAGGCTCGGGGATTATGTGGCCTGTTTCGTGGGGCAACTTTTCACGGCAAAGGAGGTCACGATTGCACTGGTATTGGTGGGTCCTGATCTGCTGGTTTTGTCTGAACCTTCTCGCGCCTTTTGCGCTCTTGGGTATCAAGAGCTGGAAAGGGAAGCAGACCGAAAGGAAGAGCATTCGTCCCATAAGGGTGTCTTCCGTCAGGGGCGGATAGAATTTTCGCCGTTCGGCGTTGCGCCCGCCAATGAGTGATCGCCGAAGACGGATGGGTTTGCAGTCCCGACCCGAGGCGGTTGTGGCCGGCCGCCCCTGATTTTGGAGCGGCCGGTCGGGGATTGCGCGCTATTCGAAAACCTCGGCTTCGGGTCTTTTTCTTTGGAAGCGTTCGCTCAAGCGCTCAAGCAGGACATAGAAAACCGGCACAAAGGGTATGGCCAACAGAGTCGAAGAGAGCATGCCTCCGAAGACGACCGTCCCAAGGGCTCGCTGGCTGGCGGACCCGGCCCCGAAAGACAGCAGAAGGGGAAAGACTCCCAGGATAAAAGCGAACGAGGTCATCACGATAGGGCGAAACCGCCTGCGGGTCGCCTCGACGGCGGATTCTTCGATGGACATGCCGCCTCGGTGCAGGTCACGGGCGAATTCCACTATGAGAATGGCGTTCTTGCTTGCCAGGGCGATCATGAGGATAAGTCCTACCTGGGTGTAGAGATTGCTGTCGTAGCCGCGGATGACGAGGGCAAGCAGGACCCCGACCAGGGCAATCGGCACGACCAGAATAACGGCCCCCGGAGAACTCCAGCTCTCATACAGGGCCGCAAGCACCATGTAAACCAGAAATATGGAAAGGGCATAGATGAAGTAGGCCTGGTAGCCCACCTGCTTTTCCTGGTAGCTCGTTGAGGTCCAGTCGTAGGTTATTCCTTGAGGTAAGGTATCCGAGGCGAGTTTTTCCATTTCGGCCAGCGCCTGGCCGGAGCTGTACCCCGGGGATGCCGACCCGAAGATGGGCGCCGCCGGATAGAGATTGTAGCGGGTGATCAACTCCGAGCCTTGCGTGCGCTGTATGTTGAGGAGTGTTCCCAGTGGGACCATGCCTCCCGACTGGTTTCGCACATAGAGATTCTCAATATTTTTGGGATTCAGCCGATAACTGCTTTCAGCCTGGATATAGACTTGAAATACCTGGTTGAACTTGTTGAAAAGGTTGACGAATGTCGATCCGATGTAGTCCTGGAGAGCCCCAAAAACATTCGCCATGGGCACATGCATCGATTCTGCCTTTGTGCGGTCTATGCTGAGGTATAGTTGCGGGCTGGTCATGCTGAATGTCGTTGTCAGATGCTGCAGATTAGACTGCTGACTTGCAGCCTGTATGAGTGAATTGGTGCTCAGGTAGAGTTCTTCCAGGCCGAGGTTTCCGCGGTCCTCGACCATCATCTGAAAGCCTCCGGTTTGACCCAATCCCCGAATCGGAGGCGGAATGACCATCAATGCCTGGGCTTCCTCGAGTCCCGCCAGTTCCCGGTTCATAGTGGTCAAGATCACGTCCTGGTTAAGGGCGGTCCCCCTTTCCTTCCAATCTTTGAAATTGACGAATGTCGATGAGACATTGGGGATATTGGCCCCATCGAGCACGGAGTAGCCTCCGATCGTCACCCAGGACGCAACGCCCGGGACCCGGTTGAGTATCGTGTTGACCTTATCGGCCAGCACACGATTGCGGGGCAGCGATGCGCCTTCGGGCAACCGTGTAAAAAGAATCCCGTATCCCTGGTCCTCTGTTGGAAGAAACCCGGTGGGCCGGCTGAGAAACCACCAGAACGAAATGAGGACGATGACTATGAACACTATGAGCATCGTGACCGGCCTGCTGACCATACGGACGACCAGGCCGGTATAGGCATTGGTAACGGCCTGAAAAAGCCTGTTGAACGTCCGATAGACCACATTGGGGCGCTTCTTGCTTTGCGGTCTCAACCAGAGGGCGCACTGGACCGGTTTCAGAGTAAGGGCGTTTATAGCGCTTATTACCGCTGTTGAAGCTATAACAAGCGCAAACTGGCGAAATATTTGCCCGCTTATGCCGGGGAAAAAGGCGGCCGGCAGGAAAACCGAAACCAGGGCCAGGGTGATTCCCATGATAGGTCCTGTCAATTCCTGCATTGCCTTGATGGTTGCGTTCCTGGTCGTCATTCCACGTTCTATGTGATACGAGGCGCCCTCAACGACGACGATCGCGTCGTCGACTACGATTCCTATGGCCAGGATGAGGGCGAAAAGAGTCATCAGGTTAACCGTAAATCCGAGCGCGGCCATTGCGATGAAGGCGCCGATGAGGGTGACCGGCACGGTTGTAGCGGGAACGAGCATCGCCCTGAAACTCTGGAGGAAAAGGAGAACTACGATCAACACGAGAACGGCGGCTATGAAGAGAGTTTCACGTACCTTTGCGATAGCTTCCCGGACGAACAGTGTCGTGTCGTACCGGATTTTATATTTGAGCCCTTCGGGAAAAGTCTTGCTCATATCGGCCATCACCTTATAGACGGTGTTGGCGACCGCAATAGCGTTTGCGTCGGGAAGGGCGAAAATCGGTAATCCGGACGACGGGTGGCCGGAAAGAATGGCGAAATTCGAAAAATTCTGCTGGCTCAGTTCAATGCGGGCTACGTCGCGCAGGCGCACGATCTGCGGGGCCTGGCTGGTTGCTGCCTTGATGATGATGTTTTCGAACTGTGAGACATCGGAGAGGCGTCCGAGCGTATTGACCGTAAACTGGAAGGGCTGCCCCTCGGGCACGGGGGGCGCGCCGAGCTGCCCCAGCGCGAGCTGTTCGTTTTGTCCCTGAATGGCGGTTTGCACGTCAGCGGTCGTTATCCCCAGCGAGTCGAGCTTGAGCGGGTCAAGCCATACTCTCATACTGTAAGGTCCGGCGCCGAACACCCTTACCTCGCCGACGCCCGGGGTACGGGCCAGCGGGTTCTGAATATTTATGATTGCGTAGTTTGAGAGGAAAATCTCATCGTAGCGGTCATCATCGGAATACAGGCTGACGACCATGAGGATATTCGGAGAGACTTTCTTTATGGTTACTCCCTGCTGCTGGGCGCCTCCGGGAAGCTGGGAAAGGGCGCTGTTTACGAGGTTTTGGACAAGCGCCAGGGAGGCGTTGAGATTTGTGCCGACATCAAAGGTGATAGTAAGCCTGTAAGAGCCGTCGCTGCTGCTGGCCGACGACATATATATCGCGCCCTCGACGCCGTTTACGGCTTGCTCGATGGGAACCCCGATGGTTTCCGCAACAACCTGGGCGCTCGCGCCAGGGTATCGAGTCGCGACCTGTATCGTCGGCGGAACGATCTGCGGATATTGAGCCACAGGGAGGCCGTATAGAGCGACAAGGCCTATTATGACAGTAACAAAGGCGATTACGTTCGCAAAAATAGGCCTGTCTACGAAAAACTCTGAAATCATTTGCCAACCTCTTGCACGGTTTTTACGTCCGCGCTCTGTGCCTGAACGCGTTCGGGAACAACCTGCTTGCCGGGCACCCCCTTGATAATTCCTTTGGTAATGACCCACTCGTCTCCGGTAAGGCCCTCTTCGATCACCTGCGAGTATCCTTTTTGAACGCCCGTTATCACCTTGCGTCGTTCGACGGTATTATTTGCATTCACAATCAGCGCGTAATTCCCTAACTGATCGTAGCCGATGGCGGATTGCGGAAGGAGAAGCGCGCCCTTTTTTTGCCCGATTTGCAGTCTTATTCTGGCGTACTGACCCGGAAGCATTTTGCCGTCCTGGTTTGAAAAGACGCCTCTGACAAGCAGTGTCCCTGTCGAAGTGTTTACCGTAGTGGATGAAAAATCAAGGTACCCTTCGTGCGGATATCCCTGTTCGCCGGCCATATTCATGGATACGGGAATTTTTTCCACCTTCGCGGGCTGGTTGGATGACTTAGCGGCCCTTGCATTCAGAATATGAACCGGGATATCGGTTTCGGCGATGTTGAAATAGACATAGAGCGGATCGATTTGAGTCAATTCGGCCAGGATAGTGCTGGACCCGCCGGCGCCCACGAGGTTTCCCGGATCGACAAGCCTCCTGTCCACACGCCCCGTAAAAGGTGCGACCACCCATGTATAGCCGAGATTGAGCTTTGCAAGATCGCGCTGAGCTTCGGCGGATAGCAGATTAGCCTGCGCCGTGTCGCGCTGGTAACGCCAATTTTCGACATCCGTATCGGGGGCCGCCTTTTGCTCGAAGAGTTTGGTAAAACGCGCGAGTTCCGTTTTGGCGTGATCGAGCATGGCTTTTTGATTTTGAACATTGCCTTCGGCCTGCAGGAGCGTTGCGAAATATGTGTTTTGCTGGATGAGAAAAAGAAGCTGATCCTTTTTGACGATATCGCCGTCCTTGAAGAATACGCTGTCCAGATAGCCTTCCACGCGGGCTCTGAGTTGCACGGTATTTATCGCCTGGGTATTGCCGCTCAACTCCAGGTAGTCAACCACATCCTCACGCACGGGCTGGCTCACGGTAACTTTGGGCGACTGAGGGGCCGAGGCTTTCTTTTTATCACAGCCGGCCGAAAAAGACAGGACGAGGCTGAGTAAGACCACGGCGGCGGCTGCCCGAGTGAGACCCGGCGGACCCGGGCGGAGCTTGCGATTTAACGGATGCGAAAAACGTCGTACTGAATTGCAGACTGCTTTCATGATTTCTCCATATGCTGAGCATGATCTCTCAGGGCCGGCCCATTCGGCGTCTCTACCAGTCCGGGCTGCGAACATCGGGTTGTTTGCATGGCGGGGGCATGTAAGCAGCGGGGGAAAGCAGGTTGCCCCAGTTGGTTCGCCGTGCCATAACTTCCTTGATCTCGGCAGGGATTATATCCTCACCCTGTTTAATTTCCCATCCACCGCCGATAGCCCTGTAGATACCGACAAGGTTTGTGGAGATATTACCCATAGCCGTTGCGAGATTGTCCTGGACATTTAGAAGTGCCTGTTGGGCTACCAGGACGGTCGTAAAGTCCGTGCTTCCCTGGCTGTACTGGATGAAAGCCAAATCGAGAGAGCGCTTTGCCGCATCCGCGCTGAGCGCAAGGCTCTCCGCGTTTTCCTGGAAGCGCAGAAAGCCCGCAATGGCATCCTCTACCTCCTGTTGGGCCCTCAACACCGTATTCTGGTAGGTCAGCAAGAGTTCCTGGAACCGGGCGTCCTGCAACCGAACATTATTCGTTATCCTGCCGTAGTTGAGAAAATTCCATTGAACCGAGGGGCCCATGGTCGTTGTCGCCGCGTTCGAGATGTTGAACATTTTACCAAGGTCGGAGGTTGCAACGTTTGTAGCTTGGGGGCCAAAAAAACCGCCAAGCGAAAAGGCCGGAAACAAGTCGGCTTTGGCAACCCCGATTTGCGCACTTTGGGCTGCGGCCTGAAGTTCGGCGCTTTGAATATCGGGGCGGCGTCTGAGCAGGTCGGCGGGAATCCCGACAGCAACCTGAGGCGGAGGGGCCGGAATCTCCGAGGGACCCGCAAGAAGCTCCGAGAGATTATTCGGAGGGATGCCGAGAATCACGCTCAGAGCGTCTTTAGCCTGTCTGAGCTGTGCATCGAGAACAGGGATGGTCGACTGAGTGTTGAAAAGGAGCGTTTTTGCCTGTTCGACATCACGATCCGAGGTTGTGCCTCCCTCGAAGCGTACCTCCGCTATCCTGAGACTTTCCTTCTGGGTCTCGAGGTTTTGTCGCGCTATATCGACCCTTTTCTCGAGGGTCCTTATCTGCACGTAATAGGTTGCCGCATCGGCCGTAAGAGAGACCAGGGCGCCTTCATAGTCGGCAACGGCCGAGCGCAGGGTCGCGTCTGCCGATTCGACTCCTCTTCTGTATTTTCCCCATAAATCAACCTCCCAGGCTATGTTCAGATTCATCTGGTCTTGCCAGAAGCTGTTTGGGACAATGACGTGTTCGGCAAGAGCGGGCGCCGTGGAGTAAGAATAGTTGCTGACCCTGTTGAACGTCACCGACGGGTTGAACTGCTGGGTTTGAGGATAGAGCCTGCCAACGGAGATGCCGAGTTGAGCCCGCGCCTCGAGAACACGCACCGCGGCGATTTGCAGGGAAATATTGTCACGATAGGCTTTCTCGATTATCCGGTTCAAATCGGCATCGTTGAAAGTGTCCCACCATGCCCGGTAGTTTGCCGGCTCACTTTTTACCCGCTCGTCAGTCGATTCCAGCCAGTTCGACGAAATTGGCGCCGCAGGTTTGCTAAAATCAGGCCCCACTTTAAGGCAACCGGGCACTGATATGCAAATTGCGAGCAGCGCGAATACGGACAGAATGCATTGCCTCAGAGGCGTCATGGTTCAAATCCAGTTTGGTTGGTGTGAGCAGTCCAAATCGTTTTCTGGAGACTTAAGCGCTCGTTTCGAGGTCTTGGTCCAGAGTTTTAGGCGGCAATAATACAGATAATTGAGTGGAGGGAAAATGAAAAACGAAATCTTCATGTCGATTTCTTATTTTGGTCCGGCGATTGATCGAAGCGTTTGTCGCTGTTTATTTCATGAATGAAAATTTCTTGCAATTTGGGATCTAAGCGGCAGTCATTTGTGTGAAATTTGCTTTCGTACGAAAGAAACGGCGAATAGCGGGGGAGGGAGGAGAAACCATAAAGTAGCCTGTAATGCCGGATGTCGAATGGTTCTTGATAAATATTCCAGGGCATGCGAGCGTATTTTGCCGCTCGAAGCTTTTTGCGGGCAGATCATGTTTATTTTGCGTTTTGGACAGGACCCTGGAAGATCGGCTCCAGGAGAGTTGCATTGTCCTTCTGAAGCGGCGAAGTCAAGGCTTCCCTGAAACAGGTCCCATGCGTTATAGTACCGGATAGCGAGGGATCGGGTGCTTCGTTTTTTGCTGCGCATCGGGAGGTGCATTCTGATGCGCGCCGGGCGGTGAAGTCGGCGGGCGAAACCGTCGCTCTCCTCATCGGAGGAACAGGGTATGAGCAAGTACATGCAGATCGACATCAAACTTCTTCCAGTCTACGGGGTGGGCGGTTTAGAGGGATCATTTCCCAACCTTTTCACATTATTGAACAGTAACGGGTACGATTTGGTAATCGACAGGGAACCCTCGCTGTATGAAATGGTTGAGGTGATGATAAGGATCAAAAACGATCCGCATGTTCGCGCGGATTCAAAAAAACCGATTGTTTCGAAGCTTGGCGAGATGATCAAAGTACGCGACATGGCGCGTGAATCACTTCTGGCGCGGCGGTTCGATGAGTTGGATCGCCTCCTGTACAAACTTGAAGATTTATTCGAGGATCTTGATGGAATCCTTGTCTGATATAGCCGTCGTGGGTTGTTTTATTTCACGCGAAGCCGCGAAGTCGCGAAGAAAAGACAATAAACTAAGCTTTGACCCTATTCCCTCCATGAGGTGAACCATCGGCCTCCTTTCACCTCAAATCCCTCTTTCGGAGTATTTTTCGCGTCTTCGCTCGTGAAAAAAATAGTTCCTCATGCCTTGGCCCTATTCTCTCCATGAGGTGAACCGCCGGCCTCCGTTTCACCGAATCGCACTTATTTTGGGTTCTTTTGTTGGTTTTGCGTGGAAGAGTCTTTTCGCGCGGTTAAACCAATCAGGCGAAGTCCTCGGGAAGAGCAAGCAACTCCGCGGAAGGTTTTATTTGGTCAATCTGGAAGCATGGCTTTATAATTAAACATTTGGCTTTGATTTTTAAATTACAGCTTTTGCTTTTGAAAACTATTGGAGAGAAACATTCTGTGAGGGGCGGTCCAACAAGATCTTCAGGGGGGGGTTACAAAGATGCCGGGGGAAGTGGTTCGTGGCAGTCTATCAGGTTGCTGAAACCCTACCTCAGGCAGAACCTTCTAAGACTTGCCGGTGGTTTTTCCACCCTGATTCTGGTTGACCTCCTTCAGCTTTTCATTCCCCGAGTTGTCAAGAACGCGGTGGATTTGCTTCAAAAGGGGGCCGCCACCCCTCGCGACCTCTTGGACTACGGCACCTGCATAATCTTGCTCGCACTTGCGATTGCGGTCTTTCGGTTCGTCTGGCGGCAGCTCATTTTCGGGTTTTCCCGCATTGTCGAGATCGATTTGAGAAAACGGATGTTATCGCACCTGCTTTCGCTCGATAAGGTTTACTTTCAGAAGACGACCACCGGCGAGGCGATGGCTCTTGCAACCAATGATCTGTCGGCCGTGCAGCTTGGCGTCGGAATGGGAGGCGTTGCATTCGTTGATGCCGTTTTCATGGGTTTCGCAGCCTTCGGTTTCATGCTCTACATTCATCCGCTTCTGACCTTTATTGCGCTTGCGCCGATGCCCCTTCTCGCATTTTTGACCAGAAGGCTCTCATCGCGCCTGCACGGAAGGTTCAAGAAGGTCCAGGAACAATTTTCCATATTGACTGAATTCGTCCGCTCAAACCTGTCTTCGATAAGGCTGGTCAAGGCCTATAACCAGGAAGAGCTTCAAAAGCAGCGGTTTGCCCAAATGGGCGACACGTACGTAAGAGACAATTTAAAGCTGGCGGTCATTAACGGGACGCTTTTTCCGATCTCCGGGTTTATCGGGAACTCCAGCATGCTGCTTGTGCTGATTTTCGGTGGACGGTTGACAATATCCGGAACGATCACGGCAGGGGATTTCGTCGCTTTCATCAGCTACCTGTTCATAATGACCTGGCCGATGATGGCGATGGGTTGGGTGACGGACCTTTTTCAACGAGGGGTTACTTCGCTTTCCAGGATCGAGGCGCTTCTAAATGAGAAACCTCATCTTGCCGATCGTGATGAAACGTCTCACAGCGCCTTCCCCGGACCTCATTCCGAGCCCCGGTCTTCCCTGCGCGGTGAAATCCTGGTAAAGGACCTGCATTTTGCATATCCCGGTCAAGAGACCCAGGGGCTTAAGGGAGTAGACCTGCATGTTCCAAGGGGCATGCTGCTCGGGATCGTCGGCCGGACAGGGGCGGGGAAAACCACCTTGTGCAATCTGCTTGCGCGGCTTTTCCCGGTTCCGAACGGGAGCATCTTCTTCGACGGGCGCGATGTCAACTCCATTTCGATAGAATCGGTTCGAAGTGCAATAGCGTATGTGCCCCAGGACGTTGTCCTTTTTTCCGATACCATTGCTTTCAATATCGCTTTTGGCAGGCCGGAGGCTTCCACCGGCGATATAGAAAGAGTCGCCAGGGCGGCTGCCATTTATGACGATATAGCGGCGATGCCGCAGGGCTATGAAACGAGAATAGGGGAAAGGGGCGTAAAACTTTCCGGCGGCCAGCGGCAAAGGATCGCGATAGCGCGGGCGCTCCTGCTGGACAGGCCGATAATTCTGATAGACGACGGTCTTTCCGCCGTGGACATGGAAACCGAGCATGCGATAATCCGTTCGATAGCTTCATATCTCAAGGGGCGAACATGCATAATAGTGTCTCACCGGATTGCGCCCCTGGTCGATGCGGATGAGATCGTGGTAATGGAAAAGGGCAGGGTGGTGGACCGGGGGCCCCACATCGAGTTAATCGAACGAAACGCTTTCTATGCAGGCATCTACAGGCACCAGACAAATTCTTATGCGGAAAACGGCATTACCGGTGGCGGACAATGAACCAGGATGAGGAATTCTTTCAGGAAGAGCAAAAACGCTACCTCGGTGACTTCAGGCTCTGGGGGCGTCTCTTCAAATTCATAATTCCCCAATGGAGGTGGGTGCTTGCGGCGGTTGGTCTTGCCTTCGTCATAACCGGCGTAAGTCTCGTCTGGCCTAAACTCATTCAATTGGCAATGGATAAGTATATCCTGGACACCTCCCTGCCTGCCGCCGAACGGGTGAACGGGGTGAGCCGGATCGCCTCGCTTTTTTTCGTGGTCATCGTGATCGGGTTTGTGGCGAATTTTTTTCAGGTTATAGCCCTGGAATGGACAGGCCAAAGGATCATGGATTCCTTGCGCCAGCGCCTGTTCGGTCATGTTGTTGGGCTGAACCTTTCATTTTTCGGCTCCCACCGGGTGGGAAGGCTCGTTACGAGGCATACGAACGACATCCAGAATATGTATGAAATGTTCACGTCGGTGATAATCACACTTTTCAACGAGGGGGTCAGGCTTATCGGTATTCTTGCGGTGCTGTTGTGGATGGACTGGAATCTTACGGTCCTCCTGGCCCTGACTTTTCCCCTTATGATGATCATCACGCTGACTTTCGGCAGCCTTAGCCGGCAGGCCTTCCGGAGAATACGCGCTCACCTTGCCGGGATTAACGCCTTTCTCCAGGAGGCGGTCTCGGGTATCTCCATTATCCAGATTTTTTTGCGGGAGAAGGACGCGCAGGCGAGGTTCTCGCGGTTGAACAAACAGTACTTCGATGCCGCGATGTACCAGATTCGGGTATTCGGGGTTTTCGTGCCGCTTATAGAAGTTATGAGTTCGGTTTCACTCGCGCTCATAGTCTGGTATGGAGGCGGCCAGGTTTTAAAGAATCACATGACCCTGGGAGTGCTCACGGCATTTATCTCCTATATGCGGCTCTTTTTTCAGCCCATTCGGGAATTTTCGCAAAAATACACGATCGTGCAATCCGCCATGGCATCGGCCGAGAGGATTTTCCAACTGCTGGAGGAAAAAGACTATGTGCCGCAGGTAGCCGATCCGGTGGAAATACACGGGATCAGGGGACACATAGAGTTTCGGGATGTCGTGTTCTCCTACGATGCGGAAAGGCGGGTGCTGAGAAACATATCTTTCGATGTCGAGCCGGGCCGCACTCTGGCAATAATCGGCGCAACCGGATCCGGCAAGACGACGATAATAAACTTGCTGGAGAGGTTTTACGATCCGCAGCATGGGAGCATTTTCCTGGACGGTGTGGACCTTCGCAGGCTGGAGCCGCGCTGGTTGCGGGAACAGGTCGGGCTGGTGATGCAGGATATTTTTGTCGTGCCGGGAACGATCAGGGAAAATATATTGCTTGATCGCACGCTGCCCGAACCGGACATAGATCGCATTCTTCAGCTCTCACAGTTGAAAAACTTTGTGAAAAGTCTTCCGGACGAGCTTGGAACCGTAATAGGCGAGGGCGGAATGGACCTTTCGGCCGGCCAGAAGCAGTTGCTGGCGTTTGCGAGGGTGCTGGCCAGGGACCCGAAAATCCTGGTCCTCGACGAGGCGACCTCGAATGTGGATTCGGAAACTGAAATGTTGATCGAGCAGGCAATCAGCGCGGTCATGGCAAACCGGACGAGCATCATAATCGCCCACAGGTTATCCACTATCAGGCGAGCCGATCAGATAATCCTGATCGAACACGGGCGCATAGTCGAACGCGGGGCACACGAAGATCTCATGGAAAAAGAGGGTATCTACCATCATTTGCAGATGCTGCAAAACGGAATAATTTCGGCGCGCGAGCAAACGTACTGAGCCTTTGGGCCTCTAACACGGGCCACTAACACGGACCATGGCGGCTATTTCCAACTGAGCACGTCGGCGTTTTCCCCTTCACCGCCTTCCTGTCCGTCCGCCCCGAGGGACACCAGATCATAATCCCCATGTTCTCCCGGACAGGTATAGATATAAGGCCTTCCCCAAGGGTCGGGCGGGACTTCTTTTCGAAGATAGGGACCATCCCAGAGATCGGTGCCGGGATTTTTGCGAAGGGCGTCCAGTCCCTCGGCTGTGGACGGATATCTGCCGACGCTGAGCCTGAACGAATCCAAAGCCGTGGCGAAAAGTTCAATCTGGGTCTTGGCGGCCTTCTGCTTAGAAGTGCCGATATGCTTGAAAAAGTCCGTTCCAACGAATGCGGCAAGCAGGCTGAGAATGATCATTACTACCAGCAGCTCTATAAGGGTGAAGCCTTCTTGTCGCTCCTTACCGTTGCGATCCCTGTTTGTGCGAAACATAAGGTTGATGCTCCGTTGTGGTTATAGACGGGAATATCCCCGACCGAACTGCCGGGGGAACCCCCGTCAAATTCGCATTGTGTGAAAAGATGCGCTCCCTGCGGAAAAGGGCGGCTTAGCCCCCGTTGCCTGGCTCCGGCTCGGGTTCGGCTTCCGTGAGAGAGTCGGTGGTGAACCCCGTCGATTCACCCCTCAGAAAAAGAGTCCCGTCAGCGCCAACCGAAAGTGGCGCCCTGTAAGGTCGTTTGAACTCCAGGATGAACTTTCCGTCGATCATTCTGGCGAAAATCTTTTCACCGTTTGGCAAGCTATACATCTGGCCGTCGACGAGGACCATGGAAACTCCTGTTTAGAGAAAATGAGAATCCGCCGAATTTGCTTTTTAAACAGTGCGCAGTAGGATACTACTATCCGCCTTTGAGGAAAAGCGAAATGGTGAGAGTGGATGAAAAATGGACCAATATTCAACCAGATGGCGGTGATTCATTGTTTACATAATACAAGAGAGTGATTATCTTTTTTGCGAATTTGTTGCTGCATCGTCAGGATGCATGCGATTTTGGGGAGGGACAAGCGATGAACGCTGAGGGAATATATTCGGAACGGATGAATAATTCCGGAACAAGGCAGTTCGAGTTAAGTGTTGAAGGCCCGGAGAAGCCGGTTCCAACGCTTACCGTGGAACATACTCCAACTGGGGGCCATGCCGGGGAACGGCCGCAGGAAGCAGCCCAAAAGCAACAGGACGAGAAACTGGACCTGTGGATGAAGAATATCAAGGAGTTCATTCGGAACATTGATGTGAAATCGCTCTAAGGATGGTCTGTCACGAGGGGTTGAACCGAGTGTCTCGGTTTCGCACTGCTGAAAACCCCCCTTTCGCATTCCACCAAGAATGCGAAAGGGGGGTTTTTTTTCGAGTTTCCACATTCTGAATTTGGCCGCCGGGCGCCGGACTTCGTCCCTGTTGATAACGCTTCGCAGTTTGGATATAAAAGAGGGCTTCAGGGATTGTTCGCGCGGATTCTGCAACTTCGAAAATTGTGATCTCGATGAAAATGAAGACCCTCAAATGTTTTGCAGTTCAGCTTATCGGCCTGGTTTTTGTCTTGAGCTGCCTGGCTTCTTCCGCAAAGCCCCCGGAAGAGTTGCAACAGCCGAAGGACAGGGTCTTTGGCGACTGGCTGGTTACCCAGCTCAGCGCGGAGCCCTCGACCCTGAATCCCATAACGGCCACCGACGCTTATTCCTCGGCAATCGACGGGTATATCTACGAGTCGCTTATAAAAAGAGACCCAAAGTCGCTGGAATTTGTTCCATCTCTCGCGGAGAGTTGGGAGATCTCGCCGGACCACCTCATGTACACTTTTCACCTGAAAAAGAACATAAAGTGGAGCGATGGGTATCCGTTTACGGCCAAGGACATCGTATTTTCCTTTAACCGTATAATGGACCCGAAAGTAGACGCGGCGCACCTTCGCAACTACTACCAGGACATCGAACGCCTGGATATGCTGGACGACTATACGGTCCGCTACCATTACAGGATGCCTTATTTCCGGGCGCTGACCATTTGCGGTGAAATAACCATCGTTCCGGCCCACCTTTTCAAGGAAGGCGAAAACTTCAACCAGCACCCGATCGGCCGAAATCCTCTCGGGACCGGTCCTTATAAGTTTCTGCACTGGGAGACGGGAAAAGAGATCGTTCTGGTTCGCAACGAAGGCTATTGGGGTGAAAAACCGGCCCTGGACCGCATCGTTTTCAAAGTCATCACGGATTCGACCGTAGCACTCCAGGTCTTGAAACAGGGCGGCCTGGATGAAATGGGCCTGAGGCCGATTCAATGGGAAAAGCAGACGGAGAATAAACGGTTCGAGGAAAGTTTTCGAAAGATCAGCTATTATGCGCCCAGCTTTTCATATATTGGCTGGAACATGCGAAGGCCCATGTTTTCGGACAAGCGGGTCCGGCAGGCAATGACCATGCTTGTCGATAGAGAGCTTTTTCTCAAGAAAATTCTGTTCGGGCTGGGCACTGTAATTTCAGGGCCATTTTACATAAACAGTCCGGAATACGATAAGAGCCTCAAGCCCTATCCTTACGATCCGAGCGCCGCTCTGGCGCTGCTCAAATCCGCTGGGTGGGAGTACAAAAACGGACAGGAAGTTCTGCAAAAGGATGGTGTTCCTTTTGAATTCGAGTTCCTGATTCCGGCCAATCGGAAGACCGCCGAGCAGATTGCGACCATGCTCCAGGAAAACCTGAAAGAGATCGGCATAAAGATGTCGATCCGCAAGCTCGAATGGGCCGTTTTCGTTCAGAAGGTGGAGGAGCATAATTTCGATGCCTGTACGATGGGTTGGGCTCTTGGTTGGGAATCGGACCCTTACCAGATATGGCATTCTTCCCAGGCGGTCGAAAAGGGTTCAAATTTCGTGGGATTTAAAAATGAGGAAGCGGACAAATTGATCGAAGAGGCACGAAAGGAATTCGATCCTCAAAAGAGAGACGAGATGTACCACAGATTTCAGCAGATCATTTATGAGGAGCAGCCTTATACTTTTCTATTCACGATGAAAGAACTGGAAGCGGTTTCCGGAAGGTTCGAAAACGTCGAGGTTTACCCGATGGGAATCGCGCCGTTGTACTGGTGGGTTCCGAAGGATGCGCAAAAGTACTAGATGCGGTGAAACGAGGCGTGCCGAGATGGATAATTTGCAGAGGTCCTCGCGGAATATGTTCGGGGCCGGGGGATTGGACCGGGTGCACAACCGACGAAAAGACACGCAATGGATAGACGCGCGGTTGAAGGCCCCGGGGGCTTTGTTCGTGGCCGTGCGGCAGTCGAGGGTCCTGGTTGCGGAAGGCAACGCCCCAAGGCCGGTTCTACTGAAATTGGAGCAACTGGATGGTTATACTGAGATAGATTCCACTTATTTCCTTGGCGAGGAGAACGGCCGCTCTTATTTTGCCGTGGAGATGAATGAGAACGCGGCAGGCGCTTTTGCCGGCGAGGGGCGGTTTCGAGACCTGCGCTCCGTTGCCCCGCTGCTGTCCTCAAATGACGGAGCACTTCTCGCATACGCCAAGACCTTGGTGCATTGGCACGGCAACAATCACTTCTGCGGCGTCTGTGGAAGCCGGAGCGAGATCGGGGACGGGGGGCAATGCCGCGTCTGTTTGAACCCCGAGTGCGGGACAGTGCATTTCCCGCGCACCGACCCGGCGATAATCGTCATCATAAGGCTGGGCGAAAAGTGCCTGTTGGCAAGGCAGAAGATATGGCCCGAGCGCGTGTACTCGGTTGTGGCAGGTTTCGTTGAACTTGGCGAGACGGCCGAAGGCGCCGTTGTGCGTGAAGTTTTCGAAGAAGTGGGGCTGCGGGTCAAAAATATCAACTATCATTCATCCCAGCCATGGCCGTTTCCGTGCTCGCTGATGCTTGGGTTTACCGCCGAAGCCGAAGATGAGAGGATAAGCCTTGGGGACAGGGAACTGGAGGACGCGCGCTGGTTTGGGCGCAGTGAACTGCGGGAAGGCATCGAGAAAGGCGTTGTAAGGCTCTCCACCCCGGTCTCGATTGCATACCGGCTCATAGAGGACTGGTTCGAGGAAAAAACGTCCGGTGAGGTGTGGAAATTCCCGGGATGGGGATTCGCGGTCAGAAAAGAATAATCGAGGACGGCATTCCATCAGATGAAAACCTACCTGCTCAAAAGGCTCTTACAGATCATTCCAACCTTGCTGGGGATCACTTTTATTACGTTTGTCATTATTCAGTTGGCGCCGGGAAATCCCGCGATGCTCAAAATCCAGATGGGCAAGGGGGGAGCTGAACTTGGCGAAAAAACCGCTTCCGAGGCGATTATAAATCAGACAAAACAGCTCTACGGGCTGGACAAGCCCCTGCCGGTTCAATACTTTCTCTGGTTAAAACGAATTTTCACCCTTAACTTCGGTTTTTCGTACAAAGATCACCGGAACGTTTGGGACAAGATTTCGGAACGGCTGCCGATCACGATTCAACTCAATTTAATCTCGATCTTCCTGGTCTATTTGATCGCCTTGCCGTTCGGGGTCTATTCATCGACTCATCCCGGGACCTTGCCGGATAAGATTCTGACAGTCGGGTTTTTTTTCCTTTATTCGCTTCCGAGCTTCTGGGTGGCTATGCTGCTCATAATGCTCTTCGGAGGTGGGGATTTCTGGGATATTTTCCCCGTATTCGGCATATCGTCTATAGGAAGCGAGAGCATGGGCCCGATGGCCTGGCTTCTCGACCGCTCGTGGCATCTTGTGCTTCCGGTTGTTTGCCTGACCTACGGCGGGCTTGCCTACCTTTCGAGACTGACGCGGGCGAGCATGCTGGAGGTTATCCGTGAGGATTACGTGAGGACGGCCAGGGCAAAAGGACTCAGCGAACGGGTGGTGATCTTCAAGCATGCATTCCGCAATGCTTTGCTGCCGCTAGTAACGCTTTTCGCCTTTCTATTGCCTTCCATGTTCGGCGGAAGCGTAATCATAGAAAGCATTTTTTCGGTCCCGGGAATGGGGCAGTTGGGGTTCGAGGCCGTATTGAGCCGGGATTATCCCGTTATAATGGCGATCACCGCGATCTCCGCGCTTCTTACGCTGGCCGGACTGTTGATTTCCGATATTCTGTATGCCGCACTCGATCCGCGCATAAAGCTGGAATAAACACGAGGCTAAACTGGTTTATCAAATGACGGACCGGGCAGAAATTTTCGATTTTCAAAGTGAGGCGGCGAACCCCGTAGTGGAGGGCGAGGTCCCCAACACTTACTGGAGAATGGTCAGCCACCATTTCAAGAAAAAGAAGCTGGCCGTCTTGGGGCTGTGGATAACGGCGCTCCTGATCTTTGCGGCCATTTTTGCCGATCTGCTTGCAAACGACAAACCCATAGTGTTTTTGAGCCAAGGCAAGATTTATTTTCCGGTTTTTTCCGGCGCGGAAAAGGTGGGCCCTTTCGTCTGGAAGGACCTGAGGAAAAGCGCGCCCATCATTTTCCAGCACGTTGCCGGAAAACAGAACGCCACGGCCATATGGCCTCTCGTTAAGTACTCACCGACTGAATACAATCTCCTGGAATACCTTTCCCCCCCTGACGGCAAACATTGGTTCGGGACCGATGACAGCGGCCGGGACGTGCTCAGCAGAATGATCTACGGCGCTCGCGTTTCTCTTTCGGTGGGTTTTATCGCCGTTGGGATAGCGATGATCATAGGAGTTTTGCTGGGCGCTCTTGCGGGCTATTTCGGGGGGTGGAGCGATATCGTTATAAGCCGCGCAATCGAGATCATGCTTACTATCCCGACGTTTTTTTTGATTATCGCAATAATTGCATTCCTGCCTCCGAGCATATACAACATTATGGTGGTAATAGGCCTCACCGGGTGGACGGGTTTTGCGCGGTTCGTGCGGGCGGAATTCCTCAAGCTGAAACAACTCGATTTCATAACGGCGCTGCGAGCCCTTGGGGCATCCGACAGGCGCATTATTTTCTTGCACATGCTTCCAAACGCAATGGCCCCGGTCCTGGTTTCGGCGGTTTTCGGAATTGCCGGGGCAATTCTTACCGAATCGAGCTTGAGTTTTCTCGGGTTCGGGGTGCCGCCGCCGACCCCGAGTTGGGGCGACATCCTTTCGCAGAGCCGCGACTACATCGAGTTCGCGTGGTGGCTGACGATTTTTCCGGGGTTTGCCATCTTCATCAGCATCACGGCTTACAACCTGGTCGGTGAGGGGCTGAGGGATGCGATGGACCCGAAGCTGTTTCGATAACGGATGCGGCGGCGAGATGGCGCCGTGTTGAGCGGCCTTAAAAAATCTGATCGGAAGCTGTTTGAATTATGCTCCAGATGAGCCTTGGAGACGATAGCGGAATACTCACCGTAAGCAAGCTGAACCAGCAGGTGAAGACGCTATTGGAGGGGAAATTCCCGTTTGTCTGGGTAAAAGGTGAGATTTCGAATTTTCGAGTTCCATCTTCGGGACATTTTTATTTTACGCTAAAGGATGCCCAGAGCCAGATCAACGCAGTTTTTTTTCGTACGCGAAACCGCTTTCTGAGATTTGTTCCCGAGTCGGGAATGCAGGTCATCTGTCAGGCCAGGTTGAGTGTCTACGAACCCAGGGGCGAATACCAGTTGATAGTGGAGGTCATGGAGCCCCTGGGGGTCGGGGAGTTGCAGCTTGCCTTCGAAGCCCTCAAGAAGAGGCTGTCGGCCGAGGGGCTGTTCGACCCGGCCAGAAGGAAGGCCCTGCCGCTTTGCCCGCAAAATATCTGCCTGATCACCTCAAAGAGCGGCGCCGCTATCCGGGACATTCTCAAGGTGCTTGAGAAAAGCCCCTACCCCGTCGTCGTCACTCTTTTTCCCGTGTCGGTCCAGGGACCGAACGCTCGATTTGAAATAGCCGAAGCGATTGAATCGGCGAACATACTCGCGCGGAGATACGAGTGGGATATTTTGATCGTCGGGCGTGGCGGAGGAAGCCTGGAGGACCTGTGGGCATTCAATGAGGAGGTGGTGGCGCGGGCGATTTGCGGGTCTTCGATACCCGTTATTTCAGCGGTCGGCCATGAGATAGATTTTACGATAGCCGATATGGTCGCTGATTTCCGATCTCCCACTCCGACTGCCGCGGCCGAATGGGTCATAAAAAGGCTCGAACAGTTCCATAGGGAACTGCACGAGAGCCGGGACCGCATGGTCCGGGTGATGAGGGGACGAATCGAAAACAGCGGCTTGAGGCTTAAATACCTGGAAGGCCGCATTACGCATCCGAAAAGACGGCTGGAGAGCATGCGGCTGTTGCTGGACGATCGCGTGGAGCGGCTCAGTCTGGCCGTCCGGAGATCTCTTGAAAGGGCGCGGGTCTCGCACGGCCATCTGAGCGGCAGGCTCCTCTATTTAAAGCCTGACGCCCGCATCCAGAAGTGCAGGGCGGAACTGAGCCGCCTGTGCAAGGAGCTTGTGCTTCATCATCACCGGATTTTGGATGGATTGAGGCTCAGGTTCGAGCATAATGTTTCTCGCCTTGAGGCGATGAATCCGCTTTCCGTCCTCTTGCGCGGATACTCCATCACGTGCAGGGTTTCGGACCGCAAAATAATCAGGAGCTTCACCGATACACGGCCTGGAGACCAGGTTCGAGTGCAGTTGGCATTTGGTCGGCTTGAGTGCCTGGTGGAAAAGGCCGAAGAAGCTCAAAATGAAACGGAAGGGTGATCACGTGGCCAGGAAAAAAAGCGATCTCTTTGAGGAGGCCCTGAAAAAGCTTCAAGATCTGGTGGAAAAACTCGAAAAGGGGGATTTGCCCCTTGAAGAGGCCATGGAATGTTTTTCCGAGGGGATTCGAATTTCCCAGTTTTGTCATAGTAAGCTGGAAGAGGCGGAACAAAAGGTCGAGATGCTTCTAAAAGATCAGCAGGGCGGATGGGCGTCAGCGCCTTTCGAGGCTGCGCAGGCGAATTCGGCCGATCATGACGATCTGCAGGACGGGATTTAGCGTGTGAACAAGGGTTGCTTGATATAGTAACGGGTTCAATTATATTTGTAGCTGGCACTACAAACTTGAGCGTGTTACTATTAGAGGTTGGATTTGCTGACAAATAGATCTCGACTGGGCGTACAGATGAGTGAATTCGACCTGAAGAATTATTTGAGCCGACGCAAGCAACTGGTTGAGGCTGCGCTGGAGAAGGTTTTCCCGGTGCCGACCGGGCTTCAAAAAAAGGTAATCGAAGCAGCGCGCTACAGTCTTGGCGCCGGAGGAAAGCGGCTGCGGCCGATTCTTTGCCTGGCGGCCGCGGAGGTGGTCGGGGGCGACATTGAAACGGCTCTTCCCGCGGCGTGCGCTCTTGAGATGATACACACTTATTCGCTCATCCATGACGACTTGCCGGCCATGGACAATGACGATTTCAGGCGGGGAGTGCCGACCAATCACAAAGTTTTCGGCGAAGCGATCGCGGTTTTGGCGGGAGATGCTCTTTTGACGGAAGCTTTTGAATGTTTCGCGCTCGGCGCCGGTGTCGGCGTGAGTCCGGAAAGGGTCTTGGAAGTTATACGGATCGCGGTCAAGGCGGCCGGCTACAGGGGAATGATCGGGGGACAGGTAATTGATTTGGAGTGCGAAAACCGCAAGGTGGATCTTGCGACCGTAGAGTACATGCACGTTCATAAAACAGGGGCTTTGCTTTCGGCGTCACTTGAAATCGGCGCCATTCTTGGCGGCGGGGATGAAGCGCGGATAAAGTCGCTCAAGACTTACGGTCATCATATCGGACTTGCGTTTCAGATTACGGACGATCTTTTGGATATTGAGGGAGATGCCGAGTTGATGGGCAAGTCGCCCGGGTCGGATGCGGCGAAAAACAAGATGACGTATCCGGCCCTCATTGGTATTGCCCAATCGAAGGACGCCTCACGCGAGCACGTGGAGCGTTCCCTGGAGGCGCTGGCGGGTTTCGATGCGAAAGCCGAGCCGTTGCGGGCCATCGCGCGCTACCTTCTGGTGCGCAAAGGATAGTTCAGATAAAACCTCTTGACTTCTATCCGTATTTTTCGCTCGCCAGGGATAGAGGCAGGGGGCAAGGGATGTAATTAAAGGGGTTGAAATTGGAAAAGAAAAAGAGGGGAAAGGGGCTGCTTTCGAATATCGAAACCCCTTGTCAGTTGAGGACGCTGTCTCACGACCAACTACAGGAACTTGCCGAGGAAATTCGGGCCAGGATCATAGGCACGGTAGCCGAAAACGGCGGGCATCTTGCGCCCAGCCTGGGCGTAGTCGAACTGACAATAGCTCTTCATTACGTATTCGATGCCGCTAATGACCGTTTCATCTGGGACGTTGGCCATCAGGCCTATGCACATAAGATTTTGACAGGGCGTCAGAGTCAATTCGGTTCCCTTCGCCAGTACGGAGGGATCAGCGGCTTTCCGAAGCGTTCCGAGAGCAAGTATGACGCGTTCGGAACGGGCCACGCCAGCACTTCCATTTCCGCCGGCCTCGGTATATCGGTTGCAAATCACTTGAAGGGAAGTCCTTATCGAGCCATCGCCGTAATAGGCGACGGCAGCATGACGGGAGGAGCGGCTTTCGAAGGGCTGAATCACGCCGGAGACCTCGACAGAAATCTCATCGTGGTGCTAAACGATAACGAAATGTCCATTTCTCCAAATGTCGGCGCGCTGTCCTCGTACCTGAGCCGGAAACTTTCCGGAAAAACCCTTATGTATTTGAAGCGGGAAATGCAGGATTTTCTCAAATCACTGCCGGGGATAGGGCCCAATATTCTGCAGGTTCTGAGACGCAGTGTGGATTCGCTTATCAGTTTTTTCACGCCCGGAATGCTGTTCCAGGCCCTTGAGTTTCAATATATAGGGCCCATAAACGGTCACCGAATCGACAGGCTGATAGAAATATTCGAGATAGCGCGCAACGTGGACGGCCCGGTGCTGGTTCATGTGCTGACCAAGAAAGGAAAGGGCTACGGGCCCGCGGAAAGCGACCCGACGAGGTTCCATGGGATTGGAGCCTTCGATATAGCAACCGGTAAGAGCACCAATTCAGGCGGCCTTTCCTACACGAAGGTTTTCGGCAAGGCGATGATGAAGCTTGCGGAAGAAGATCCGAAACTGATCGGCATTACTGCCGCCATGCTTCAGGGCACGGGGCTCGACTGTTTTGCCGAAACCTATTCGGACCGGTTTTTCGACGTCGGCATTGCGGAGCAGCACGCCGTTACGTTCGCGGCGGGCCTTGCCACGGAAGGTTTCAAACCGGTCGTAGCGGTTTATTCCACTTTTTTCCAGCGCGCATATGACCAGATATTGCACGACGTCTGCCTGCAGAATCTCCCGGTGGTTTTGGCCATGGACCGTTCGGGACTGGTTGGTGATGATGGGCCGACGCACCATGGGGTCTTCGACCTGTCGTATCTTCGCTCGATGCCTAACATGGTGGTGATGGCCCCCAAGGATGAAAATGAGCTTCAGCATATGCTGAAGACGGCGGTCGATCATGACGGTCCGGCAGCAGTGCGCTACCCCAGGGGAAATGTAGTCGGCGTGGGGCTCGATTCCGAGCTGAAGTCGCTCGAAATCGGGAAGGGCGAGTTGCTCAGGCCCGGAAAGGACCTGGTGATCGTTGCCATCGGCTCGACCGTGCAGAGTGCGATAGAGGCGGCCGAACGGCTCGATTCGGAAGGAATCGAGGCGGCCGTCATCAATGCGCGGTTCGTAAAGCCTCTTGACCGCAAATTGATAATGACCTGGGCGAAAGAAACCGGCAGAGTCATCACGGTCGAGGAAAATATGCTGCAGGGCGGCTTCGGGAGCGCAGTCCTGGAGATGTTCGATGAAGAATCGTTTTTTCCGAAAGCATTGAAGCGCTTGGGCCTCGGTGATTTTTTTATTCCGCACGGAAGTCAAACGATATTGCGAAGCCTCTGTTGCATAGACACTGACGCTATCGAGAGCGCTGCCTATAAAATGTTAGATTTGGATCATGGCAAAGTCCTTCGCGCGATTGGACAAAATACTCGTCGATAGAGGTTTGGCGCCTACCCGCGAACGCGCCCAGTCGCTCGTACTCGCTGCAAAAGTACTCGTAGACGGCCGGACTTTGACCAAATCCGGGCAGAAAGTGCCGACGGATTCGGAGGTCCGGATCGTCGAAGACGCGATCCCATACGTCAGTCGGGGCGGGTTGAAGCTCGAGCATGCCCTTCGCACGTTTTCGGTGGAGGTTTCCGGTCTTGTGGCAATGGACGTCGGCGCATCGACGGGAGGGTTTACGGATTGTCTGCTCTCGTTTGGAGCACTCAGGGTCTATGCGGTAGACGTCGGGTACGGCCAGCTTGCTTTAAAGCTAAGACAAGACCCCAGGGTCATCGTGATCGAGAGGCAAAACATAAGGTACCTTCCCGCAGAGCTTGTGCCCGATAAAATTCAGATTGCGACAATCGATGCTTCTTTTATATCCCTCAAGTTGGTAATTCCGGCCGTACTCCCTTTTCTCGACGCCGGATCGGTTATCATAGCGCTCATAAAACCGCAGTTCGAAGCAGGCCGTGAGCTGGTTTCAAAGGGCAGGGGCGTCATCCGGGACGCGGGTACTCACGAAGAGGTCTGTGGTGCGGTGGCGGAATTCACGGCCGATCTGGGGATCGAGGTGCTTGGAATTACAGCATCCCCGATACTGGGACCGAAGGGAAACAGGGAATTCCTGATGGCCGCCAAAATCCCGGGAAGTGTATAAAGCGGGGCGATGCGCATTCACCTTGTGTTTGTAGGCAAAACGGCCTTCGGCGATCTTGAATCGGCAATCGACCGATACATCGAAAGGCTTCAGCATTACTGCAGGATTGAAGTCCTCTATGTCAGGGCGGAAAAGATCACCGGGGCGGCCGAGGACATGGTGGTCCGGGAGCGCGAGAGCGAGCGCATCCGGAAGCTTGCGGGAAATAGCGGACATCTGGTCGTATGCGACCAGGGAGGGCGCGAACTCGATTCCAGGGAACTGGCGAAACTGGTGGAAAACCTCATCGCATCCGGAGTATCAGACCTCTGGGTTGCAGTGGGCGGACCGGTGGGCGTTTCCAGGCAATTACTGACGAGCGCGCGCCTGGTGCTATCCTTGTCGAAAATGACTCTCCCGCACGATCTGGCGCGCCTGGTGCTCGTCGAACAACTGTATCGCGCTTTTACGATTATAAAAGGCGAGCCTTACAACAGGTGATCTGAAAGCGCCGGTTGAGACGCGGGCGGAAAGAAATCTATCCGACCTTCCGCCACGCCTCTTTAAACGGAAACGACTTCGGTGACGCTGGGCACTTCCTGTCTGATAATCCGCTCGATACCGGATTTCAGGGTCATCTGGCTCATCGGGCAGCCATGGCAGGCGCCGGTGAGGCGAACTTTGACCACCGAGCCGTCGACATCTATCAGTTCCACGCTTCCGCCGTCTCTTTCCAGCATTGGTCTTATCTTGGCAAGCGCTTTTTCGACTTTCTCACGCATCTGTTTTCCTCCATAGGATGATTGTGGAATAAAATCGTGTTTTGCAAAATATCATATCAGATTGGAAGGGAAAACAAAACCCTGTCCGTTGGCCCGGAGGATTTTGTTTGCTTGTTTATCGCGATACCCTGTTCAAAAGTTGTCTAATGGTGTGCACGGATCTGCATTACGCGGGAATAGAATTGAAATTCCGTATTGTTTTCAGTAGAATGAAAAAGACTGGCGCGCTGGATTGGTTTGTTGCGGTCAAATTCAGAGGGGACTATCGTGGCTAATTATCAACTCCGGGAGCGTATTTCGACGCAGGAGATCAGCAGGTGTGTTGCTGGTTTGGCCGAAAGAATAAGCGCCGACTATAAGGGCAAGAAACTCATTCTGGTTGGTGTTCTTAACGGCGCCTTTATTTTCATGGCAGACCTGGCAAGATGTATTGATCTTCCCGTGACGGTCGATTTCGTGAGGTTGGCCAGTTATGGCGATGAAGCGAAAACCTCCGGAAGCGTCCGGATAACGAAGGACGTTGAACACGCCCTGCAGGGCAGCCACGTACTGATAGTCGAAGACATTGTGGATACGGGCATAACTCTGAAATGGCTGCTCAATCATATCTCCACCCTGCGCCCCGAATCCGTGAAAATATGCGCCCTGATCGATAAACTTGAACGCCGCGAAGTCGAGGTCCCCCTTGATTACATTGGAATGACGCTTGAGAGCGGTTTTCTTGTCGGCTACGGATTGGATTTTGCGGGCAATCACAGGAATCTGCCCGCCATCCACGAGGTCGTGTTCAATGAGGCCGAGCCCGAATGCAGTGCCGGCTCGGCAAAGAGTTCTGCGGGAGGAAGATGAATTCATGGCCTTGATGGTGATAGCCTGTGAGTCCTGCGGAACGAAGTTCAGGCTGGATTCCGACAAACTCAAGAAACCTCGCAACAAGGTGAGGTGTTCGAAGTGCAAAAACGTATTCGTCGTCGAACAGCCCGACGAAGACGGCCTTATCCATATCGAAATTTCGGATGAGGAAAGCGCTTTTATCCCCGGGGCGGTCCCTGAGGAAGTCGGCAGGCCCGCCGCGCCTGAGACCAAAAGCGATTGGTTCTCGAAAAAAAGGATCCTGTTGGCCGCAGTGGCCAGCGTTTTGATACTCATTATCCTGGCCCTTGTTTTGGGGCCGGGAAGGTCTCTTTTGATGCCGGTGCGAAAAGCTTCCCTCAAGGAGCCCACACAGCCCATTGTAACGATCATGGACAGCGTGCAGGCCTACTATCTGGAAAACGTGCACTCGGGGCAGGTGCTTGTAATCGAGGGGGAAGTGCTCAATGAATCGAGCAAGCCCGTAAGTTTCGTGATGATCGAAGGAAAATTGTACAACAACAACGATACGGTCGCGCAAGTGCAGCGTTGCTATGCCGGCAATTCGCTCACGCGCAAGGAAATAGCCAACCTCAAGATCCCCGAAATTCAGGACAAGATAATGTATCGCGAGGGCAAGAACCTGAAGAACGTCAGGATTCCCCCGGCCGGGAAGGTGCCTTTCATGCTGATTTTCCATAACCTTCCCGAGATGAGCACCCTTAGCAACTACAGTGTGAATGTCATAAGTTCGAAATTCGACTGATCCAAAGAGCTTTTTAGTCACCTTTCTTGTTTTTTGGCCAACTTATTGAAGTAACGAAAAGAATTGACAAAGACCCTGTTTCAGTGTAAAAGTGCGTTTAACTAAGGTCCTGAAAAGAGACGCAAAATCATTATGAGGCCTTGAATTATGCTGGATGTGAAATTCGTCCGGGAAAACATCGAACTGGTGCGCCGGATGTTGAAAAACCGCCGGTCCGACCTCGATCTTCAGCCCATTTTGGAACTGGACGAAGCGAGGCGGCGCATTCTGGTCGATGTGGAGGAAAAAAAGCACCAGCGTAACGTTGCATCGGATGAAATATCGCGGCTGAAAAAAGAGAAAAAAGATGCATCGGGGCTTGTCGAACAGATGAAGCAGCTTGGTTTGGAAATCAAGGCCCTCGATCAGCAGTTGGCCGAAGTCGAGCAAAAGTGCATGGATTTTCTCATGGTCGTGCCGAATGTGCCGGACGACTCGGTGCCGGTCGGCAGGGATGAGAAGGACAACAGTGAAATCAGGACCTGGGGCGATAAGCCCGTTTTCAATTTCGATCCCAAACCTCACTGGGAGATAGGCGAGAAGCTGGGGATACTTGATTTCGAGCGCGGGGCAAAAATCACGGGAGCTCGTTTCACGCTGTATTGGGCAGCGGCGGCGGCGTTGGAGCGCGCTCTTATCAGCTTCATGCTCGATGTTCACACCAAGCGTCACGGTTACACGGAGGTCCTGCCGCCGTTCATGGTGAACAGCGCCAGTATGAGGGGCACCGGACAGCTTCCCAAGTTCAAGGAAGACCTGTTCAAACTTGACGGTTGGGACTACTGGCTGATTCCAACGGCGGAAGTGCCGGTCACCAACATTCACAGCGGAGAGATCCTGGATGAGTTGGACCTGCCCAGGTTCTATACGGCCTATACTCCCTGTTTCCGATCCGAGGCCGGTTCTCACGGCAAGGACACCCGGGGGCTGATCCGTCAGCACCAGTTCAACAAGGTCGAACTGGTTAAATTCACCAAGCCCGAGGATTCGTATTCAGAGCTTGAAAACCTGCTCAAAAACGCTGAAACGATTCTTCGGGAACTGGGGATACATTACCGCGTCGTCTTGCTTTGCACCGGAGACATGGGGTTCTCATCATCCAAGACATACGATATCGAGGTATGGCTTCCCGGTCAGAACACATACCGGGAAATTTCGTCGTGCAGCAACTTCGAGGATTTTCAGGCAAGGCGCGCCAATATTCGTTTCCGCCGTAAAGGCCGGGGCCGAACGGACTTCGTTCATACGCTCAATGGGTCTGGGCTTGCCGTCGGCCGAACTGTTGTGGCGGTCCTGGAAAATTTCCAGCAGGAAGATGGAACCGTAGTCGTTCCTGAAGTCTTGCGCCCATATCTTGGAAATATGAAAGTGATCGAGAAGAGATAGCTGATTTATTTTTTAAGGAGCCTCAATCATGACTAAAAGCGAGTTGATCGAGACATTGGCCAAGGCTGAGGGAATTACGTTGAAAGCCGCCGAGAGCGCGGTGAACGTAACGTTTCAGAGCATGGAGCAGGCCCTTATACGCTCTGACCGCCTGGAAATCCGCGGATTTGGCAGTTTCAAGGTAAAAGACTATGAAGGGTATAAGGGCAGAAATCCAAAAACGGGCGAGCTGATCGAGGTTTCGTCAAAGAAATTGCCCTTTTTCAAAGTTGGCAAGGAACTCAAGGAAAGGGTCAATGGCGGGGAAGCCATCGAAGCGCCTGTAAGAGTGAAGTAGGCAACAGGCGCACGGCGGCGGTACCGGAGGAGTGAACCGATTTTCGGCTCATTGCCTGATAAAACTAAAATAAATGTTGACTCCGACAAGCGCCGCGGCTCCGCCGATGAAGGTCAGCAAATCGTTTAATTGCAAAGCTTCCTTGGCGGGGGAAAGGGTGTGTTGAACCAGGAGCAGGAAGAGGAAAACCGAGACCAGGGCGACGATGGTTTTGATGCTTTTTGTCCAGATAAGCGCACCGAGGACCGGCAGGACAACTAACCACGTATAGCCGCTCTTCAGCACGCGGTCCCAATCCAGTTCGCGCATGGAGGCGAGCAGCGTCGGGAAATCGTTAGTCGCTAGGAAATTATATATTTTATCGAGATATTTCATGGGGCGCCCTCTCAGTGAGTAATCGTGAGTCCGTTGAATTCACCCGTGTAGACTTCCTGCACTGCTTCCACTCTGTCAACCCGGCCCAGCGGGCTTCCCTCGTGGCACCACGAAATCATCCGTTCGATACTGTCTTCGTCTCCTTCGAAAACGGCTTCCACTCTGCCGTCGCGCAGGTTTCGAATCCAACCTGCGACCCCGGTCCGTCGAGCAGCGTCCTGCGCGTATGCCCTGAAGAATACGCCCTGGACCCTCCCCGTGATCCAGACATGGACCCTTTGTTTCTTCATCCGAGTCTCCGTGGGCAGAGGTCACGCATCGAGCATACCGATAAACTCATCCTCGTTCATTATCCGTACTCCCAATTTCCCGGCCTTGGCCAGCTTTGAGCCCGGGTCCGTACCGGCGACCACCAGGTCCGTCTTGCCGGTTACGCTTTCGGTAACCCGCGCCCCTTTTGCCGTGACTCTTTGTCCCGCCTCCTGGCGGCTCATGGATGAAAGGCCCCCGGTGAATACAACCGTTTTCCCCTGCCAGAAACCGCTCCGGACGGGACGGCGCGGTTCGGGAGGGACGGGCTCGACCTTGAGACTCAGCAGATCGTCTATCAGTCTTACGTTCTCAGGGTTTGAAAAGTAAGTTGTCACCGCAACGGCAATTTTTTGTCCGATCCCCTGGATCTGCTGCAGTTGTTCGGGTTGCGCCGAACGAACGGAATCGAGGCTGCCCAGGCTGTTGGCCAGGAGATCGGCTATAAAAGCCCCGACATGGCTAATTCCGAGCGCGTATAAAAACCTGGAGAGCGTCGTGTGCCTGCTCCCGTCTATTGCGGAGAGCAAATTCCGGGCCGATTTGCTGCCGAATCCCGAAAGATTTTCGAGGTCCTTCATCTCAAGTCTGTAGAGGTCCGGAACGGTTCGAATGATCCCTTCATCGATGAACCGGGACACTATCCGCTCGCCGAGCCCCTCTATGTTCATAGCGTCTCGGCCGGCGAAATGCACGATCGAACCCTTGATTTGAGCGGGGCAGTTGCGGTTCACGCACCTGTGGAATGCCTCATCGGGCAGCCGCACCACCTCGGAGCCGCAGGAAGGACATAGGCGCGGCATCTGAAATGGTTTTTCTTCCCCCGTTCTTGCGGACTTTATGACCTCGACCACCTCGGGGATGACTTCGCCCGCCCTGTGAACGACAACGGCATCGCCTTTGCGTACGTCCTTTCTTTCTATTTCATCTATGTTGTGAAGCGTTGCGCGTTTGACGGTGACTCCACCGACCAGCACCGGATTGAGGAAGGCGACGGGGGTAATGATTCCGGTCCTGCCGACGTTTACGCCTATATCCAGTACGTGGGTCTGGACTTCGTCGGGATTGAATTTGAGAGCAACCGCCCATCGAGGGCTGCGGGATTTTTCGCCGAGCTGCTTTTGCAGGCGCAGGTCGTTTACTTTTATCACCATGCCGTCAATTTCGTAGGGCAGGTACTCGCGCTCGGCTGCAAGCTTTTCGAAGTAACCGACAGCTTCTTCGATGCCGGCGCACAAAACAAACCTGGGATTTACCGGCAGCCCCCAAAGCTTCAGGCCGTTCAGCAGATCGAACTGCGTGGCGAACTCTTTTTGCGAGACAAACGCGCCCAAACCGTAGAAGAGGGCGCGAAGAGGCCGTGAAGCGGTTATCGAGGGATCCAACTGACGAAGAGATCCAGCAGCCGCGTTTCGCGGATTGGCGAAAAGAGACTCCCCGCGCCTGCCTCGTTCCGCGTTGAGCGCTTCAAAATCGCGCTTATCTATGAAGACCTCGCCGCGGACCGCAAGCTTTGCCGGCAGGCCGTAATCGCTGTTGGTTGAAAGCCGCAGGGGTATCGAGCGGATCGTTTTTATATTGAGTAAAACATCTTCGCCCATGAACCCGTCACCCCGAGTGCCCGCGCCGACGAGAACGCCGTCTTCATAGACGAGTTCCACTGCGAGTCCGTCCATTTTCAGTTCGGCGACATAGTCGATGCTCCCCTCCGACCCCAGAAGCTTGCGGACCCGGCGGTCGAAATCGGCGGCCTCCCCGGTATTCATGGCGTTTTCGAGGCTTAGAAGGGGTATTTCGTGCCGGAAGGGAAGGAACTTCTCTATGGGCGCCGAGCCGACTCGTTGGGTCGGTGAGTCCGCTGTTATGAATTCGGGGTTCCGGTTTTCGAGATCGACGAGTTCACGGAAGATCCGGTCGTATTCCGCATCGCTGATTTCAGGCTGATCCATGGCGTAGTAGCGATAGTTGTGATAATCGATAAGCTTGCGGAGATCTTCGATTCTGGAGCGAATATCTTCAATGTCGATCATGAGATTCGGCCGCCTGTAGATGGAAATTTGCCGCTGTTTTCAGACCAGCGAACGTTATATGTCAATTATCCGACATCCCCGGCGCCGGGCGCCCGGAAACAAAGGCTTGTCCGTAAATAAATCCTTTGTGCCCGCATCCGGCTTTTGGATCGCTTCGGCCGCTCCTCAATCGCAAAATGCTCAACGTAGGCCGGCTACGCCTGCGGTTTTGCTCAATCGTCGCGACCAAAATCGGTCTCAAAATCCGGCGCGGTCCCTAAAAGGCCTATTTACGGACAAGCCCCAAATCAAACGGTAAGGGCGCCGGATGCCTTGCAGATAGCGGTCAGTGTGGATTTAATAACCTTTTTCCGTGATTCGAGAAAAGCAGGGTCTCCAAATCCATGTATCCATTTCAGGCCCGAAAGATTATCGGAGACCACCAGAACCACGGCGAGATCGGCCCCCCGAAAACGCGATACCGTAAAGAGGGCCGAAGTTTCCATATCGACGCTCAAAACCCCCTCCGATTGAAAGGCTTCAAGTTTCGCATAGGTTTCGCGAAACGGGGCATCGGTCGTCCAGACGGTCCCCTCGTGGATTTTAAGGCCGGCTGAGCCGAGGGCCGCCCTCAGGGGATCGATCAGCGTGGGAGAAGGGGTGCATTGAGCTCCGGGATAGTGGCCCGAGGTCCCTTCTTCCGAAATTGCGCCCGAGGGAAGGACAATGTCTCCGATTCGGATCTCTTCGTGCAAAGAACCGCACCAGCCCGCCGCTATAAATTTTCTTGCGCCGAGAGCGATCATCTTCTCGAGAACAAGGACCGACTGTGGAGCGCCCAGCATCGGACCGGCAAGGGCGAGAGGAGTTCCTTCATAGTTGCCGGTGAATACTTCGGACAGGTAGAGCTTATGGGAGCGCCTGAGAGGTTTTGAAAGGCATGCCGAAAAAAGGCCGAGGTCCTCGGGGCTGAAAACCAGTATGGCGAGGGGAGGCAGGGCTTCCTCCCGCCTGCTTTTTTTTGGATCTATAATGCAGCAGCCTCTTGGAGGCACTGGAGGTTCAGGGTCGCATGATGTTTTAGAATGGGCGTCCAATAGACGCGCCTCCCCGATTGTTGCGATTTGACGTTTTCTATGGGCTTGCGGTGATTGACCGCGGTTATCCCCGTTACGAAGCTTTGCCTCCTTCGTGAGCAGCGGGGCCATGTGAGCCAAGCCGAATCAATTATATGCAGAGAAGCGGTCCGTGCAAGGGATAAAGGCGGAGACCGCACCGAAAAGCGGGTTAAAATGCTCGGTCCGGTCCTGTCCGATTGATTTTGACCTCAATTGAGTCGTGTGATAGAAAGATTGCGTCATCTTTTCCGGATTTTCCCAAACCCTTGTCACCTGTTATGTCCGTCATGCCGTCGTATCCGATGGAAAAGTTTATGGGAAAAAAAGCTTTGAGGGGTCCCGGTCATATTGTTCCATCCAAGAGGCGATTTCGCGGCCGGCATTTATTTATTATTTTGCTCATACTCGGAGTAGCCTTCGGAAGCTACAGGAAATTCTATCATTCGAAGATGAAAGGGCTGAAGCAAACGGCCGCAATCACCGCCGTAGTTTCCCGGTCGGATGAAGCCGTGAATAAGACGGCCGCCCCGGAGCCCAAGCCCGAACCGCAGGAGAAGTTCGAGATCCGTCGTTTGACGGTTCGCGCCGGCGACACCCTGGCGGGAATACTTGGCAGCGCGGGGATCCCCGGAATGGTTGCGAGTGAGTGGAATGAGGCCTGCAAGTCCGCTCCCTTTGCTGAAATCAAGGAAGACGACGAGCTGATTTTCATCGTGAGCCGAGAGAACGGTCTACCGGTGAAGGTATTCTATTCGCCCCCGGACGGTCCGTCCTACACGTTGCGCAAGAACTCGAACGGCTGGGAATGCAGGTCCGAGGAAAACGCCGTGAAAGAGCCGGTCAAGATGGTACACGGCATCTACTCGGAAAATTTTTATGATTGCTGCGCGGCCGGCGGACTTCCGGCTCCTCTTATCGCGAACCTGGCGGATATTTTCTCCTATGATGTGGATCTTACCGCCGACCTGAAGGATGGGGACTCGTTTTCGGTTCTATTCCAGGAGAGCCCGATCCAATCGAGTGACGGGAAACAGTTTCTTATCCTCGCCGCCGAGATGACCGTCTCCGGAAAGGTCTACCAGGCTTTCGGATTTCAGCTCCCGGACGGTTCGTGGGATTATTTCGACGCCAAAGGCCTCTCGCTCAAACGGGCGTTCCTGAGAAGCCCGATCAATTACCGGATCTTGCAATCTTCAGCGGGCGGCAAGAACGTCAAACCGGTCACGAAGATCCAGCGCGCTCGCCTGGAAATAGATTACGCGGCCCCGAAAGGGACAGCCGTGGGCGCAATCGGGGACGGGGTCGTCTCGGCCGCGGGCAGGAACGGCAAGAAAAGCTTGTCGGTTGAAATTCGGCACAGGGGGGGATACAAAAGCCTGTATGGAAACCTGTCTTCGCTGAGCCGCGGGGTCGTTCGCGGCGCGCCGGTTTCCCAGGCGGAGGCGATCGGTTCGATAGGGTCGGCCTGGAACGGAAAAACTTACCTCGATTTTCATCTCTTCAAGAACGGCAAACCGGTGAATATCCAGACAGCAGATTTTGCGCGCTCGAAATCTATGCCAAAGTCGAACGTTGCCGAGTTTGAAAAGTCTCGGGATTTCTGCATTTCCGCGCTGCATGGAAAGATCCCCGACGGGCAAAAGCACGAAACGCTGTCCGGCCGAGACTGACAATGGCGGATTCGTATGCCGAAGTCGTCATAGCGGGCGCGGCCCTGAACAAGGCCCTTCACTACTCGATCCCGGACGGTCTGGCCGGCAAGGTCCAGCCCGGGAGCAGGGTGGCGGTCGAGTTGGGGAAGAGGAAAACCTCCGGAATAGTCCTGCTCGTGGCGGACAGCCGTCCGGATTTGCCGGAGACGGTAACGATGCGTCCGATTCTGGACACAATCGATGAATTGCCTGCCATACCGTCCGATCTTCTCAAATTGTGCGCCTGGGTTTCGAATTATTATTTTTATCCCCTGGGCGAGGTGTTGGATCTCGCAGTGCCATTCGGGCGCTTTGAGCCGATCGGGCAGGGTCTGAACTCTCCCCGCATGAAATACGTTCGGCTGATCGATCATCGCGCGGAGGACTTCAAATCCGAAAAATCGCGGGAAATAGTGCGTCTGCTTCGTTTGGCGGGCGGAAGGGCCGCGTTGCGAGAACTTCGCAAATCGTGTGAAAATGCGGATTATGCGCTTAAGAAGCTCCTGAAAGATAGAGTAATCGCCATGGAGGAAGGCGATATCCGTCCCCTGTCCGAAGAGGGACAGGGCGGATTTCCGGACAATGCTCCGGCCCTTGAGCTGACCGGCGAACAGATGGCCGCCATGGATGAAATAGGCCCTTTTGCGGAAAACCCCCGTTTCCAGCCTTTCGTACTTTATGGGGTGACCGGGAGCGGAAAAACGGAGATTTATCTCCGGCTGATCGAAAAGGCGGTTCAATCGGGAAAAAGCGCCCTTGTGCTCGTGCCCGAGATCGGGATAAGCGCGCAGATGGAGACGATTTTCCGTAAGCAATTCGGGGAGACGCTTGCCGTGTGGCACAGCGCCCTGTCTGACAGGGAACGGCGGCGCGCGTGGACCCGGATCAGGTCGGGCGAACGAAAGATAGTGTTGGGGGCCAGGTCTGCCGTGCTCACCCCCGTGCAGGACCTCGGACTCATCATCGTGGACGAGGAGCACGACTCGTCTTATAAGCAGGCGGACCGCCTTCGCTATAACGCCAGGGACGTTGCGCTGATGAGAGGCAAGATCGCGGGGGTGCCCGTGGTCATGGGTTCAGCCACCCCGTCGGTCACTACGCTTTATCGCTGCGATGAAAACAGGTATCGCAGGATCTGCCTTCCAAACCGGGTGATGAACAGGCCCCGGCCCCAATTCGAAGTCGTGGATATGAAAAGGGAAGGCGGGCGGGCGGGAATTTTTTCGTTCAAGCTGCGCGAGGCGGTTGAACAGACGCTGAACAGCGGCAGACAATCGCTCCTTTTTTTGAACAGGAGGGGCTATGACAGATATTACCTTTGCAATGCATGCGGTCAGGCGCTTCAGTGCATCTCATGCAGCGTGACTCTTACTTACCACAAAAAAGACAACCTTCTCCGCTGTCATTACTGCGGTTGGGAGACGGCGCTGCCCGAAAGGTGCCCGACCTGCTCTCACGCCGCGCTCTTCGCGCACGGGTTCGGGACCGAAAAATTGGAAAAAGAGGTCGGGAGACTATGGCCCGATGCTCATGTGGTCAGGATGGACCGGGATATCATGAGCACCCATAACCGGCTGATAAGTGCCCTGGATGCCGTTCGGTCGGGCAGGGCCGACATTTTGCTCGGCACACAGATGGTGGCGAAGGGCCATGATTTTCCCAACCTGGCGCTGGTCGGTATCATCAATTCCGACGCTGGACTGCAGGCGCCCGACTTCCGGGCCGGAGAGGTCCTGGTTCAGCTTCTCATCCAGGTCGGCGGACGCGCCGGGCGCGGGGACGAACCCGGCCGGGTGATCCTGCAGACCTACAATCCCTCGCATTTTACTATCGAATCGGCATTGAATCTTGACTACGACGGCTTTTGCCGCGAAGAGCTGAAATCGCGGAAAAACCTTCAATATCCTCCGTTTACGCGCCTCCTCAAAATACTGGTCACTTCGGCCGATGAGGAATCGGCCCGCGCCGGCGCGCGTCTTATTGCCGCCATCTGCCGAGAAAAGGCCGAGGAGTTCAGGAGCGCCGGGAAGAGCGTGGCCGTTTTGGGGCCTTCACCCTCGGCTTATCTGAAGCTCAAAAACAGGTTCAGGTGGCAGGTGTTCATAAAGACCTGGACCAGTTCGGATATGCAGACGTTCACGGATTGCGCGATTGAGTCCATCAAGGGCGACCCGGCCCTGCGGGCCGTGCAGGTTACCGTGGACCGGGACCCGGTATCCGAGATATGATGAACTCATGCCCGATATTCTTCTGATCCAGCCCCCGATCCGCGATTTGTACCTGACGGCGAAAAGGACGATCCCCTACGGGCTTTCCTGCCTTGCCGGGCCGCTCATAAAAGAAGGATATTCGGTCGAAATCCTGGACGGGCTGGCCGTTGCCAAATCGAAGAAAATGGCGTTTCCCCCGGAAATGACGTACCTGAGGGATCTTTATGCCGGTCCCGACATTTCTCCTTTTGCGCTGTTCCACGACTTCAGGCATTTCGGACTCGGCATGGAAGCGATCGGCGAGAGGGCGCGAAATTCAGGCGCATTCCTGGTGGGCGTGTCGTCTCTTTTCAGCGCCTACAGCGCAGAGGCTTTGCGGACCGCCGAAGAGGTGAAGCGAAACTGCCCCGAAGCCGTGATCGTGCTTGGAGGCCATCATCCGACTGAAATGCCCGAAGAGGTATTGGGGCACAATTGCGTGGATTTCATCATCCGAGGGGAGGCCGAGGACGCTTTGCCTCTTTTGGCGAGGGCGATAAGGGGTAGGGCGCCTCTAGACTCGGTGCCCGGGTTGGGGTTCAAAACGGCCGATGGGAAACTTTCAATAAAATCTCCAGCCGTTTTGGAAAATCTCGATGACGTTGCGCTCCCGGCAATCGAACTTATAGACAGGGATTTCTATCAGCGCGGCAGGCGGCCGTGCGCGGTCATTGCGGCGAGCAGGGGCTGTCCGCTCGGCTGCAGCTATTGTTCGATCGGATGCTCCTCGTGGTCGGGGTTTCGGTTGAAAAGCGTCGGCCGGGTCATAGAAGAGATGGAAAGAGCGGTCTTCGGAGCCGGCGCGCGTTTCATAGACTTCGAAGATGAAAACATCTCGTACCGGAAGCAATGGTTCCTCGATTTACTCGGGGAAATAGAGCTGCGGTTTCGGGATCGCGGCCTGGAACTAAGGGCCATGAACGGCCTTTTCCCGCCGAGCCTGGATGAGGAAGTCGTGCGCGCAATGAAAGCCGCGGGTTTTACCGCTCTGAATCTTTCGCTGTGCTCGACGCGCGGGGCTCAATTGAAAAGATTCAGGCGTCCGGACGTGCGCGAAGAGTTTGAAAGGTGCCTGTCATATGCCGACAAATACGGATTGGTGGCCGTCGCCTACATCATAGCGGGCGCCCCCGGGCAGGACCCCCGAGATTCCGTTGACGATCTCCTCTACCTGGCCCCAAAAGCAGCCATCGCCGGGGTATCCGTTTTCTATCCGGCCCCGGGCAGCGCCGATTTCGAAAAATGCCGCGCGCAAAACCTGCTCCCTTCCGATCTGTCTCTTTTTCGCTCGACCGCCCTCCCGATATCCGATACGACCACCAGGGAAGATTCCATCACGCTTCTCAGGCTGGGAAGGGTCCTTAATTTTATCAAATCCCTCAATGCCGGCGAACGGAACGCGGTCCTGAGACCTTCGCGGGAACATGCGCGCGGGAATCTCATGCCGGAAACCGGAGATCGGGATAAGAAGAGCGGCCTGAGACCGGCCGTTTTGCCGCCGGCGCATGCGGCCGCCGGGAAGATGTCGAACCGGGACAGGGCGATGGCCGAAAGACGGGAAGTCGGCAAGCTGCTGCTGGCGATGTTCCTGAAAGAAGCAGTGATTTACGGAATGAGTCCCGATGGGCGGCTATTGCGGCATCGGGCAAACGATGCGCTTTGCCGGGAATTTAGAAGCGGTCTGATCGGACTTTTTGCTTGAAGAGCGAGTGGAAAGTTTCCCGGGCTGTTGTCTAAATGCATTTTTTGATTTTAAGCGCCATACACGACATTTTTTTGACAGCTGCGTTAGATTTGTCTACAGGCCGGCGTTTATGCATCGATGCTGTTCGTAGGAGGCTTTTGTCCCGGCTGTTGCTCGATGCCGGGACCGGGCCGGCTTCGGCCTGATACCAGCCCCGATAAGTTCCTTGTTTCCCGCAAATCGTTTTGATATAAAGGTTCGCAAAGATGGGCTGGCGTAGCTCAATGGCAGAGCAGCTGATTTGTAATCAGCAGGTTGGGGGTTCGACTCCCTTCGCCAGCTTTAGGTTTATGGATAATTCGATTCTGCCAGGGAAGCACAGGGGAAGCACCAGAATCAATTTCGACCTTCTTTATCTGCTCGAAACGCCAAGGGAAAATGCGAATCCCAGGGTCACACAGCCAATCGTCGATTCTGCCAGCGAGAAGTGCCAGAATGGCCTCAGAATCGACGATCTCGGTTTGAGCCATAAACCCCCTCCTCCCTCAATCCTCGAAATTTGAGCGGAAACAAGCGCCGCTGGTGCAAGCTGTTGGGCCTGGGATCTTTCGCTAAGGCGACCATGAAGGCCTGACGCCACTTATTGTAGTCCAGAAATCACTACCCGCCCGGAATATTTGATGGAGCACGCCAGGGGCAAGGCAATGGAGAGTTGCAAGGGCTGGATGTTCTCATTGGGGACAGTGGAACACAAAAGAAATACATTGCAGAGAAAGGGGTGCGGAGTAAATCTTGTGCCTCTTTCTGATTCAGTGGTCCGGGATTACGTCATTTTGTCCAGTTTGCCGGGTATCAATTGGCTCGCAAGGTAGCGTGCAACAACGGGAAGGGTTTTGCAAACTGGACAATATACGCTCTTTTGTCCAGTTTACAGTTTCCTATAAAACCATCTGAAGCACTTAAAACCAACAAAAAGTGAGAGAGAAATCCCCACAATGAGAACACTTACGGCCACCCAGTAGGGAAGTACTTTTTCAAAGAAAACTAGAACTATAAAAGGGATAAAAGTTATCTTAGCGGCAAAGATCGCCATAAGAAAAGAGACGGAGGCTCGTGTCACGGTCGAGTCAAAGGCTCGCGTTTTCTTGTTCATATGGGACACGCCACTGTTTATTCGCTTGAGGAATCGTCATCACTACGTTTCTTATTATTCATAATGTCCTTAAACATCGAGTACAAAGTATCATCTTTGTTGGTAAGAATCGGCTTCCAGGGCCAATTGCCATAGAGATATCTCATTAATCGGGATACTACAAAAAATCCAACTATAAGAAATACGAGAGCGAATAATAGATAAAATAAACATATCCCCCAGGACAATTCGGTCTCCTGGCTCAGTCTTTGTCAGGTCATAAAACTGGCACCGGTTTCATAACTGGATAATTTACAACAAACTGTCCAGTTTTGCCCATTGTTTTTACTCGCTTTTCTGCTTGCTGGCAATTTCGTAATTCTACGCCGTATCAATGCCCTCTCGTTCAAAGGATAAATGGGTCGTTTCAGCTTTGTCCCAGTCGGTTTATCTCGGAGAAACCCATAGAGAAGGGAAACCCTGTAGGCTTGGAGTGGAAAAGGTAGAAACCGGAATAAGTGGCTGTCAGCCTTGGAACATGCTGTTTAGATGGCAGTGCGGGAAACCTTGGCACCTCCACTGCGTAACTTTCTTCTTGTGAAAGAAAGGGGTCAGCCTGTGAAAGAAAGGGGTCAGCCCTTGAAAAAGGAAAAATGAGGGAGACGGAACATCAGGAGACTCCCGAGTGAAATGATGGCGAGCGTCTCGGCTGGCGGCAGTCCGGAGAGGCCCTTTGTCATCTGGAGTGCAGGCCGGTCAAGCAGCTTTGAAAACTTACAAATTCCTTTTTCGAGGCCTGACCCCCTGCACTTCACGGGGAAACGTCGCCTGGTTTGCAAGTGCTGAAATCGTAGTGGTTTCCCGCTCGGAAAGTGAAGTATTGACTACTGACTATCGGCTTGTTGTCAACGCGCCGAAACGTGGGCGATAAATGCGTGTTTCAGCAGTCTGTTACCCGACACATACCCCTAAAATCCCCCTTTACATTGATACCTAATGTGATTAGTAAAGCAGGCAGCAATGGTGTAGCTGACTCGTCGCGCTGTGATCTCCCACTAGAAGTGTCCATAAGTATTAAGGTTTAGTATTCTTTCCGGCCATACTCTCATAGATATTTCTAAAAGGGCTTCTGCCTGGAGTCAGTCATGAAGCGGACTTACCTGAAACTGCCAATGCAGAGCCTCCAAGGGGAATATTAGGTATCCCTTTGGGGGATCTCGCGTTTTCTATCCAAAGCATTTTTCTCTAAGTGAGTGTGTGTATTTCCAGATAGTAACTCTCAAAGACTTCTTGGTATTTATCACGAAGAGGGGTAATTATCATGAGAACCATCAATAAGTGGATAACTTTATCAATCGTGTTGTCGGCATTGATGGTCTTGCCGACGACGGTCTTTGGCGCCGGGCCGGTGATCATGGACACGGCCATCGACTACAGTAACAAACTAATTAATATATATGGTCAGAACTTTGGGTCCCAATCGGGGACTGTGAGATTGGCAGGCACGTCACTGGGCGTACGTAGCTGGAGCCCTGCAGAAATAGTCGCGGCTTTGCCGGCAAGCCTTACGGCAGGCAGTTATGTATTGGCGGTCACGACCCTTGGAAAGCTAACCGTTGCCTTCGATGTCACGTACGAAGGACCATCGAGTACCCCCAACTTCTACGCCGGGAATTTGGGGCCGTCACCTACACCCGGTAAATGCGCCACCTCAGGAGTGATCGGAAGTTGGACGTGCAGTTGCTCCGAAAGCCAATTCCTGACTTCGTTCTCCGTGACCATCAACGGAGCTTCTTCCCGGCCGGTCTGCACTGCTACCCCCATCGAGCCCAAGCCGACATTGCCAATGGTTGGCAGCCAGTGGCCCATAGCCTCCACCGTCGCCGTAAATTATACGGAGACCGTGTTCGGCGGCCACATTACCTGGACGGTCAATTTTTACCTGTGGTCCAGTTACTGGTCATCCGACGGCTTTCCGTACCCCAGTTATTATCCAGGCTCACTTTCGTTCACGTGTATGCAGCAATAGCCCTGGACGATCAGAGATGACAAGCCAAATACCCGACCTCATGGGCTTAACCCGGAGGCACTCATCGAGGCAGTTCCTCTTACCCACCTCACCCACCGCCGCATGTACATCCCAAGCCGGGAGGCGCCGCAAGGCCCCTCCCGCTCAATGCTCATAAAGCCTGGCCGCACTTGCCGAATCGCCCGGTTGTGTTCTACATGTAAATGCGTTTCTATATCTTGCCACGCAGCTTCAGCCATGCCAGCCCCAGGTATTCGTAAAAAGCGGCTGTGGATTGCTCCAGTCCGCGAACTCCAGGCATCTGCGGATAGCATCCGGGGCAATTTTGCCTCACGAGGTATTCAGAGGGAGCAGGGATCGGATGCATTCCTTCCCTTTCGAACAGAGCCATCGAACGCGGCATGTGTGAAGCGCTGGTAACCAGGATGAACCCATCATTTTTGACAATCGATTTGACAAGCAGGGCTTGGTCTTCCGTGTCAAACGAAGCGGTCTCTAAAACCAGATCTTCTTGCGGTATGCCCATTTCCAGGGCGATTTCGGCCATTTGTTCGGCCGACTTTACCAGTGTATTACTCCCGCCTGAAAGAAGCAATTTGCTTTGAGGATACTCCTTCTTTAGCCGTACGCCTTCGAGCAGGCGAAATAAACCGGAGGGGTCGATGCGATTGGCGATCGGCAGATTGGGATCACAAGAAGCGCCGGAACCCAACACGACCACCCACTGAACATCACTCACTCTGACTTTGAGTGGAGAGTATTTATACTCCAAATCCTTCAATAGATGCTCGGCGGCAGGAACGTAGCTAAGTACCGCGAGGAGAACAGCCCCAAGAGTAACCAGAGATTTTCCCAGACGTTGCCGTCTCGTAGCCCATAGCAGCAAAAGACCCAAAAACAGGATCTCAATGCAGAGCGGCACCGGGAAGAAGAACGGCGCAATAATCTTTTTGAAATGAAACATCCTGGTCAATCCTCTCCATCCAGTTGTATTCTTCGGATGCCCCGGCGATTAGCCCGGGCCGGTTGTGTTTATTTCGTTTCGCCCCCTTCGGATACGCGGAGAGCATCCTACCGGCCTCCTGAAGGGCGTCTTCGGCTGTTGGCATCCATAAAGTTCCGATACCATAAGCGGGCGGAATCACCCGCCACCCTTCACGCTCAATAACCCTGTTGCTGAAATAACTTTCATATTTCAGTATGAAAAGGTCGTCAAGGTTTTCGGGTATATCGTGTTCGATCATAGTTTTACTAAAGGCCTCCAGTAGCCGGTCGTCGGGGGAAACGCTACTCAGTGTCAGCGCTTTCTGAAAAAAAGAGCCTCTTGACCTGGCTTTCACGGTCCCTAAATTAATGCGGTTCAGTTGAGGGACGGACCGCATGGACCGGATTCGCATAACGAATTTGCAGAAGCGCCAGAACGCAATTCTTTGGGCGGAATTTTGTTTGCTCTTCATCGGAATACCAACATTATGCCGCCTGCGTTCGTTCCATCCGTCCCCAGTGCAAATGCTCTGGGCCGCCACGGGATTTTGCCTGATAGTGCTTCTTGGAGACCAGGACTTTGAGTTCAGTCGATTCTGGCGAGTGTCCGGATGGAAAAAGCACGTTCGCGGAGCCGCGTTCAAGTTTGCCGCTCTGGCTTTCCTTCTGACGATTTGTTCAGCGTTGTTTTGGCGGAACTCCCTCACCCGCTCCCCTATTCAAGGAAACTCGCCGCTGGTTTTCGCACTCTTTTCCTACCCCATCTTGTCCGTTTATCCACAGGGAATCGTTTATCGGGGATTTCTGTTCCACCGCTATCGAGACCTTTTCCCGGATCGCCGGCTGCTGATTTTGGCAAGCGCGCTGGTATTCGGGTATGCACACGTAATATACGATGAGGCGGCCACAGTCGGACTGACAATAGTTGGCGGACTGCTCTTCGCATGGACGTATTCAGCCACCGGTTCGCTCATTGTCTCATGGGCCGAGCACGCTCTTTGTGGGGATCTCCTCTTTGTGATCGGGCTGTGGAAGTACTTCTTTCATTTAAGGTAGTTTGCCTGCCGGGCCGATCCCGGTCGCAGTACGGCAGCCACCTGTGCCGGTTTCTGCCCGCTCAACTAATTCTCGGTACTTACGATCCTCTGGTATGCCGGACCGTCCAGGTGAAAGGTCCGGCCGGAAACTGACAGGAAGAGGTCGGCATGCGAGCGGAACCGGCAAACGATGGGATTGCCGGTGATGCTGCCGGCTATTTTGCCCGCCAGCCAGTTGTAGTTGTCAAGAACGCCGGCGCAGCCACAAGGTTCCACGCTCTTAAAAGTACCTTCCAACTTCATCTCGTCAACCGACATTTGGATTGCGAAACCGGTTGGCACGGAACACCTCTTGGTTTTGTATACGCCGCTTTTATCGACCGGATAGTTAGTGGAAACTCCAAGAAGTTTTTGCCTGTCCGTAACGTATCCCAGTGTCCATCTCCCGGCTTCATGCCCGGGCAAGTACTCGAAATACTGAAGAATAACCGTAAAGTCGGGGAAAAAAGCACGAAGGGAGCACCAGTTGCTGGAGTAGGAAGCGGGAAGAACGTTGCTGATATTATGGTCCATATATACCGCTCCTCTGATGGATCGAGTGGTCCCCTCAACCGTGAGCATGCCTTCAAAATCGCCGCGGGGGATTTCAATAAACGTGCGATAAAACAGGCCTTTGCCTTTATCGATAACCGTAAGGCCGTCGGCGACCTTGAACCCTTCAAGCCAGGGATGGATCGTTAAATCGGCTTCAGCCCCATTGTGAGAAAAAATAAGCCGCGTAAGCTTTTCTTTGAGCGCCATGGAATGAGGACCAATCGATATGGTGTCGGATTTTCCATCTTCGTTGAATTGCGATGGGCTGAGTTCATCCTTGACCAGGACCTGACCGGAACCGGATTTTGTCAAGGTGAGCTGCACTCCGGCGTAGCCCGAGACCACACCGAGATTTGTCAAAACGAAGGCAATGGACAGGAATTCGCCCGTGTCGAGCATCATGTGATAATTCCAGCTTTCAATGTAGAACTTGTCTTTCATCCGGTGGCTGAAGCGGTCTTGCGCTGAAACAGGCCGGATGTCTTCAGGCTGCGCGAGACCCTGGAGGGAAGGAAGAACCAAAAAAAGGCAAAATGCCCACGACATGACACCAGCTTTCTTCATACCTGCCTCGTTCCGGGAAACATAAGATTAAGCGCAAGTGGTGTGTCGAAAAAAGCGGTTTTGGTTTGAAGGACACACCACGATCATCTTCGCGTTGACGGTCTCAGCCCCGCCGTCTATCGACTGCGCTCCGGCAAGAACTCCAGGCTCCGATGGTGACCATGGTTCAGCCAACACGAACATACCACTTTCATGCCTTGCGGGCGCAAAATTTGACATTTCACCTTATCGTTCGAGATCTGTGAACCGCTCGAAGGAGCGATATTTAATTCTTGGAATGGGCAAGAAGTGAGGATAAGCTCCTCGTATAAATTCGGGGATCATCTGATCGGTGTCTTCAAAGCGAAGGGGAAAAGTAAATGAAGCCAGGCATGATGTGTTGGATTGTCGTGGTGCTGTTGCTGTCCTTCAGCCTGTGCGCCGCACAGGACAAGCGGCCTTCCTGCGTGTTGCTGGAGGGTATCGATCTCAAGTCGCTTTTGGGCGAGGACCACGATGCCCCCGTTCCCTTCGGCGAGGAATCATGTCGAGCTGAATCCAAGGCGCCCGGTCGGATGGTGATCCTGATGGCAACGGAAAAACCGCGCGAAGAGCTCAAGAATTGGCTGGCCGCGACCAGGGAAATGAGTATGAAGGAGTTGGGGAACGAAGTTACCGTGGCGTCGGAACCGGCTCTGGGTACCGAAGCTTTCTCGGTAAGCGAAAAGGGCGAGCGGCGAGAAGTTGAGATTTATGCGATGAAAGGCACGCGGGCAATCGTGGTGCAGAGCAGTTGGGCAATAGGCGGGCCTGTGACCGATAATGATTTCGAACTGCTGCGCCAGGTTGCTCAATCCGTGCTTGCCAAGCTGCCGTAATCCACTCTCTGCTGCACGCCCGGGTGGCGCCTGCTGACGCGCTTGGGTGTGAGCGTGGCCGGGGGCTCATGTGGCAGCCTTCTTAAATTAAGGTGGGCTTGTTATCGTCCCTCTTGCGCTCCGCGCCCGGATAAAGACTGTGTCGCAAGTGTGATGAGTTATGGTTTTTCCCCCCTTTTCTTAAAGGGGGGCAGGGGGGATTTTGGTTCTCTCTTATATAAGCTATCGAAATCCCTATCGATCCTTTAAAATCC
>Ga0326728_10001878_pt1 | contig 72126 bp, 55 predicted proteins | sample MB3enrmetagenome_FD_207602 | JGI IMG/M metagenome (GOLD analysis project Ga0326728, IMG submission 207602) | Lab enriched peat soil microbial communities from McLean, Ithaca, NY, United States - MB31MN | ecosystem: Environmental > Terrestrial > Soil > Wetlands > Peat | place: USA: New York...
AACTGGTGATGGGAACAGCGATGAAGGCGTACGTGTTGATGCGGCCTGTCGAGTCGGGGTTACCTGCCGAGTAAGTGAAGGTATAGCCGCTCTTTGAGCCACTTGCCAGTACGCTGTCAATCAAACCTGCCGCTGTGGAATTGACGGCTGTTGCCGCCGACGCGGGCGGGCCCAAGTAAGTCATGGTGGAAGTAAACCCGACGTTAAACGTCGAGGAATAGGTGATCTCGGAAGTGTTCAGGGTGCGCAGTGACCCTACCGCCGAGGCTTGGTTCGCGGCAATGCGCGAACGCAATAGGTTGGGGATGGCGATGGCCGCGATGATCAAAATAATCGCGACAACGATTAACAGCTCAATCAGTGAAAAGCCCTTCGAAATTCTCTTCATTTAGGCCTCCATGGTTTTGGCTATTACCACTTGGGAATTCCCAGGAGATAATCCACTTACTGTAGGGCAACTTGCTCTCCAAGCCTCGTCTGATTCCTGTCGATTATTAGAAAATAATGCATGTATTTTCAATGATTTGGAGAAGGGCCGTGTCCCCCCTCATGGCTGTTCCCCAAATTGGTAGACCCGCTGCCTATTTTTGTCGGGCGGCACAGACAAAACCTGTCATCTCCATAGGTGAGGTTCTGACCCAAATCCGAAGGCCGCCGGGCACTCTGCTAACTCGCAATATCTCGAAAATCCTGCCGCAAGCCGTGGGCATGGTTATTGACGGGTCAACTTCTGGATCGGCTTCCCGCTACGCTCGACCAGAAAGTTCTTTTGGGCGCCGTTGAAAAAGACCACCTCGATCTGAGTGGTCAAAGGATCGGCATGTTCGAAATCAATTTCGAAATCGTCGCGGTTGTTTTGCGAGTTGGTAGCCACGGACAGTGCTTTCCTGTCCGTGGGCTTTTCCCTTGATGCCAAACCCGCGGTCAATTGTGGCTGCAACCGTGGATGCTTCAAGGCATATGAGCATGTGCGACACAAGCAAGTAGCGCGGACCTGCGGGTCAAGGTCCGCGGCTTTTCGGCTTTAAATGCGTGTGTGTACATCGCAGGGAAGCGGAATGCGATCGTTCACGGGCGGGACGCCCGTGCCACTTCCGAATGACACCACTACTGCCTTGACCCTTGGTCTATACTGTGCAGATACCATGATCCCTCGATGATGGGGAATAAGTCGCGGTCTATGCCTAACGAACCCTCCACGCCTGCTGGCTCTCTGTTGCGCGAGGGGGTGACGGCCCAGGAGCGGTCGACAGAGATCCGGGGTGGCGCTCAGGGCCCAACTTTCGGCCTCGGGATCGCGGTTGTTCTGGCGTTGACCTTTGCGGTCTACAGCCCCACGCTTCGTTATCAATTTGTCCACGATGACGGGGGCCAGATTGTGGAGAATCCCGCGGTCCATTCCTGGCGGGCTGTCCCCAGCTACTTTTCCTCCCACGTTTGGCAAGCCGTCGACCCGGAGGAACTGGGGAACTATTACCGCCCACTTTTCCTGCTGTGGCTGCGAGTCAACGATGCGGTTTTCGGAAACCAGCCGTGGGGCTGGCATCTCACCACAATCCTGACACACCTTCTGACCACTCTCCTGGTGTATCTCCTGGCGTGGCGGTTGGGAGCAAGTCGCGATATCGCGGCGTTGGCAGCGTTGATTTTCGGGCTCCATCCCTCGCACATCGAGGCGGTCGCCTGGATCTCAGGTGTAACGGAGCCGTTACTGGGTATCTTTCTCATCGGTTCCTTCCTTTGTTACCTCCAGTCCCGGCTCGATGGCGGACGCGCCCTCCCTTGGAAGCTTATCTCCCTGGTTTTATTTGCTCTGGCCATTTTGGAAAAGGAAACCGCCGTGATACTTCCCGGCTTTCTTCTGGTCTACGAATGGATCTATGGACCGGAATGGGGAAGGCCCCTGGAAGGCAGAAGAATCGTCGACTGGTCGGGAGGAGCACTCCGGAGAACCTGGGCTTACTTTTTCATCATGCTCCTCTATGTGCCGGCTCGAATCCATGCTCTCAAGGGATTCAGTCACACGATTACACCCCTCAGCATCACCCAGTTAATCTTTACCTGGCCAGAGCTGATTTGGTTCTGGATACACCACCTGCTTTGGCCCGCCGGCCTGAGTACCTTTTATGATCTGCCTGCCGTCGCGCATCCCACTTTGCGGAATTTCGTTCTGCCCGCCATCCTGGATGTCGGTGTGGGAATCACTCTGGTCGCCTGGGCCCGAAGATCTCGTGTCACCGCCTTCTTTGCGACATGGTTGTTGGTGCCGTTCATTCCTCTACTCAATATCCAGGTCTTTGCCGCCGATGATTTTGCTCACGACCGATACCTGTACCTCCCCTCGGTGGGTCTGGCAGTTCTCGCGGCCATGGTCCTAAGGAAGGTATGTGTAGGGCAACCACGATATAGGGGCATGCCGGCATCCCTGCTTGTTACCGTGATGTGCCTCGCCGCCGCTCTGAGCTATGGGACGATCTCCGAGAGCCGCTATTTCAAAGATAACGACACCTTTTATTCCTATAACATCGCCCGAGCGCCACACAACCGCTTTGTCGAAATCGACTATGCCGTGGTGTTAGGCAAGAAGGGGATGTACACGCCCGCCCTCGAGCGCCTGAGCGACATGGAAAAACAGTATCCGAACTTTTGGCCCGCGAGCTACAACCTTGCCTACACTTACTATAAATTGGGGCGCCAACCGGAAGCCGAGAAGTTTTTCCTGGAAGCCATCCGCATCAAGCCCTACAAACCGGATGCCTTTCTGTACTTGGGGATGACGCGTTTCAAGATGGCGCAAACCGCCGAGGCCATCGCCGCGGTGCGGCAAGCGATTGCGATTCGCCCCGACGGCTATGCTTACCATTTCGCACTGGGAGTGATGCTGAAGACGCAGGGTGACCTCGACGGCGCCCGCCGCGAGTTCGAAACGGAACTGGCATATTACCCGCAAGACCGATCGGCGGTTGAACAGCTTGCGGAGGTTGAAAGTCAGTTACGCGAGCAAACTGGACCCCGGCATCCCTGATCGATGGAAAAAGAAAAGGGGAGCCACCTGACTCCCCTTTTTGAATCCTTCCTATCGCCCAACAGACTTAGCCAGCAATTGGCGAGTCCGTGGAACCGGCCGTTGTCGTCGAGTTCTGACGAATCACACCGGACTGATCCGTGTAGTAGTAGTTGGTTCCCGTCGAACTGGTGATGGGAACAGCGATGAAGGCGTACGTGTTGATGCGGCCTGTCGAGTCGGGGTTACCTGCCGAGTAAGTGAAGGTATAGCCGCTCTTTGAGCCACTTGCCAGTACGCTGTCAATCAAGCCTGCCGCTGTGGAATTGACGGCTGTTGCCGCCGACGCGGGGGGGCCGAGGTAAGTCATGGTGGAAGTAAACCCGACGTTAAACGTCGAGGAATAGGTGATCTCGGAAGTGTTCAGGGTGCGCAGTGACCCTACTGCCGAGGCTTGGTTCGCGGCAATGCGCGAACGCAATAGGTTGGGGATGGCGATCGCCGCGATGATCAAAATAATCGCGACAACGATCAACAGCTCAATCAGTGAGAAACCCTTCGAACTTTTCTTCATTCAATCCTCCTCTTTTCAATCAACTACCTGGGAATTTCAAAGTGGTAACCATACACAGCTACGAGCAACTGATACGCCAAGCCCGCGGACACAAAGGATTCTCAGTCAACATTAGGCCTTTGGCCATTAGAATGATGAGATAAGGGCCTATTTGAACCTCCCCCCCTTATCCTCCCAGATGGGGAACTGCCTATTTTTGTCGAAAGCTTCAGACAATTCCTGTCACCGGGAATGACCACTGAGCCGTTCTCGATCCCCTAAATTCCATATTTCTTTGCGTAATGGCGAAAAGAGCGGTACGACATATGGAGGATGTCCGAGGCGCGTCGACGAACTCCGCCGGCTGCCTGCAGGGCTGCCACCAGGTATTGCTTCTCGGTTTGTGAAATCTGGTTCTCGAAGTCAATGCCCTCCGCCGGGATCTGAACGACCTTCTCTCCGCTGGCTGCAAATCCGGTTACTGATTCGGGAAGATGGTTGAGCGCGACCAGTTCCTGGCGGCCTTCACTCACGGCCACCGCATGCTCGACGGCATTTTCCAACTCCCGGACATTCCCGGGCCAACTCCAGCGCTTCAAGGCGGCGAGCGCCTCAGCGTTGAAATCGCTCAGGGGCTTTCCCATTTGCAGGGCGAACTTGCGCAGGAAGTGTCGCGCCAAGGGCTCAATGTCGTCGGCACGTTCGCGCAGGGGGGAGACATGAATGGGAATCACGCTGATGCGGTAATAAAAGTCTTCGCGGAATTGCCCGGCGGCAACCATGCGCTTCAGATCCCGGTTCGTGGAAGCGATCAAGCGCACATCCACCGAGACATCCATAGAGCCGCCCAGGGGCCGGACCGTCCTTTCCTGTAATACCCGCAGGAGCTTAACCTGCATTCCGGGGCTGGTTTCTCCGATCTCATCCAGGAAGAGGGTCCCCCCATGCGCCGATTCAATAATGCCTTTGCGGTTTGATTCCGCCCCCGTAAACGCCCCGCGGAGATACCCGAAGAGTTCGCTTTCCAGGAGGGTTTCGGGAAAGGCCCCGCAGTTGATGGAAACGAAGGGTTTTTCCCGGCGCGTACTGGCCTCATGAATGGCGCGCGCCACCAGTTCCTTGCCTGTCCCACTTTCGCCGGTAATCAGGACGGTGCTGGTGGTCGGAGCGACGGTTCGAACCATCTCCAGGATGGCCTCGATGGAGCGGCTGTGGCCCACGATGTTTTGCGCGGCAAACAGGCGCAAGAGTTCGCGCCGGAGGCGGATGTTCTCTTCGCGCAGAGCCAACTCCTCCAGGGCGCGGTGCACCGTCAGCCGCAGCTCTTCCACCAGGGTGTCGGTCTTGATGACATACCGGTAGGCTCCCAGGTTTAAAGCCTGGATGGCGGTCGACATGGAGGGGACGGCGGTAATGAGAATAAAGGCCGCGGGATTACGCGTGTCCCGGGCGTACTCGAGCAGTTCGATCCCGGTCAGGTCGGGCATGCGGATGTCCGAGAGGATCAGGTCGTAGACCTGGGACTCGATCTTCTTTTTGGCGGCCTGGCCGCTGGAAGCGGTTTCAACCAGGTGTCCGTCTTTGCGGAAAGCGATTTCGAGGAGTTGGCACAACGATTTCTCGTCATCGACGACTAGGAGTCGAGCCATCAGTGGTTCCTCAGGTGGTGACTCATTCTGAAGTGCCACGGCCATCTTGGCCGTGCCCGTTCACGGGCGGGACGCCCGTGGCACCTCAAAATGAGTCACTACCGTTCCTCATGGAATAGTTCCCCCCGGCTCACCGGGAGCCGGCCACCGGCTGAGCCGCTCCCACCTTGGAAAGCTGGGGCGGCGCGGCCTGGCGTGGCAGTTCGATCAGAAAGCGTGCCCCTTTTCCGGGCTTGGACTCGACATGAATGACCCCCTGATGCCCCTGGATGATCTGATAAACCAGCGCCAATCCCAACCCCGTTCCCTCACTGAAACCTGATTGAAACGGCTCAAAGAGTTTTTCGAGCTGCACAGCAGTGAAGCCGACGCCGCTGTCGCTTAGAACAATGCGCACTTTGTTGCCCGTCTCTTCCGCTTGCGCGCTGAGCGTCCCTCCCCTGGGCATCGCCTTGATGGAGTTGTCACAAATATTCCAAAAAACCTGCCGGAGCTTGTCGGCGTCGGCCGACACGGTCAGGGCCCGCGAAGGGAACTTCCGCTCAATCCGGAATTGCGGGCCAAAAAGGGGATGATGTTCGACCAGCAGGAGCGTCTCTTCCAGGAGATTGACCACGTCGACCCGCTGAAACTCCAATCGCCGCTCACGGGCGTATACCAGAAAATCGGAAACCAACTTGTTAAGCCGCTCCGATTCCCGGCTGACAATCGCAATCAGCTTCGATTGGTCCTCGTCAAGCTGGCTAATGGAATTCAACAGCTTCACGGAGCCTGCGATCGAGGCGAGAGGATTGCGGATTTCGTGCGCGATGCCTGCCGCCATGCGTCCCAGGGTTGCCATGCGATCTTTGGTCCGGTACTCCGCCTCCCGTCGCTTTTCCTCCGTCAGGTCCTGAAAGTTGTAGACGTGTCCCACCACGCCCGCTCCCGGTACCACCAGGGGCGAGGATGAAATCCCCAAGATGCGGTGCTCCCTTTGAGGGTGACGGTAGGTAATCTCCCGGCGGGTGGGGAGCGACTCGGCCTCTAGCCGGGATTGATCCTCGGACAGGCCGGGAAAGACGGTGTCGATAGGGCTCCCGCGCAGATTCTCCAGGGCGCGACCCAGGATCGCCGCCCCCGCCGGGTTTAACTCCGTGATGGTGTCGTCGAGGTCCGTGCTCAGAAGGCCCTCGTGCATGCTCTGAATGATGTTTTCGTTTTTGGCCTGAAGGTTGGCAACCTGTCCGCTCTTGTCGCGCAACTCCGCCCTGGTCTTTCGAAGTCTTTCCGCCAAACGGCTGGAGAGATAGGCTACCGCAAAGAAGCCGAAAAGGCTCGCACTGATCTTAACCTGGAGTGTTCTCAGATCGACCCGCAGGGACGAGGCGGTGGCCAGGATGTGCAGAGCCGGATACTGCGCGACAAGCTGCGGGTAGATCGTCGGCAAATAAGCAAGCTCAATCACCGCACCCATGAGCACGAAGCTCACCGCCGCCACCATAAACGCCCGGGCGCGGGGAAGAAGAATACTGGCCAGGATAATCGCCACCAGGTAAAGTGAAAAATAATTGCTCTCCAGGTCGCCGGTCACGTGGAGAATGGCCGTGATGATGACCACATCCGAAAAAATCTGAAGATAAGCTTGGAGCAGGAAATCCCGGCTGATTTGATTGTAGATCAAGAAAAAAAGGCCCAGGATGTACCATAAAATGACGGCCATTCCCAAATATCGGATGGAGGCGGCATTGGTGGGGCTAGGAGCGAATTGCCGAATGACGTAATCAATGGCGAAAACAAAGCTGATGATCACAAAGCGGATCTTGATGACCCACGGAAGCCAATCCTTGATTTCGCCGGTAGAGGTCATAAGAGCAATTCGGTCAAGCTGACCAGTGGCAGGTGCGGTGGGCTATCCGTGGCCTGGCCAGAAGGATGGCACGGGAAAGCTATTGGCTGGCCAACCCATAGCGACAGGAGCTCTTCCCTGGGGTCTCCCGCCTGCGCGACGGAGAAACCCCAGGGTGCATCTCGGCGCCCTAGCCTGCCAGCTTTCCGATCAGGCTAAACAAGGGCAGATACATGGAAATGACCACGCCGCCGACGACCACACCCAACACGAGAATGATCATCGGTTCCATCGCCGTGAGCAGATCGCCCACTGCGGCGTCAACTTCGTCCTCGTAGAAATCGGCCACCTTACCCAGCATGGCATCCAAAGCACCGGTCTGCTCGCCGACCCCGATCATTTGGGTGACCATATTCGGAAACACCCCCGTTTCCCGCAGGGGATCCACGATGGTGCGGCCGGTTTCGATCGCCTTCCGAACGGAGAGAATGGCCTCTTCAATCACCGCGTTGCCGGAAGTGCGGGCCGTGATATCCATGGCTTCGAGCATCGGAACACCGCTGGTGATGAGCGTACCCAGGGTACGCGTGAACCGCGCCACAGCGATCTTCCTCATCAGATTTCCCAGTAAGGGCAGCTTGAGGATTATACTGTCAATCATCATGCGGCCGGGGGGTGTCTCGTAGTATTTCCTCAGTCCATACACGCCCAGGGCGCCCACAATGATCAACGGGACCGCGAACTCTCCGATCGCATTGCTGAATCCGATCACGATCCGCGTGGGCAGAGGCAGGTCCACACCCAGTCCGGCAAACAGAGTGGCAAAGATGGGAACCACTTTCCAGAGCAGTAGGAAGATGACGCCGCCCGCAATGACAACGACTGCGATAGGATAAATCAGGGCGGATTGAACGGCACGCTTGAGTTTGACGGCTTTTTCGATATAGCCGGAAAGCCGTTGCAGGATGGTGTCAAGAATACCGCCGGTCTCACCCGCCTCCACCATGTTGCAATAAAGGGGATCGAAGATCTTGGGATACATGCGCAGGGAATTGGCCAGGGTGGAGCCCGCTTCTACCGAGCCGCGCACATCCGCCAAGGCGCGCGCAAAACCTTTATTTTCCTGCTGACTCGACAGGATTTCCAAGCATTGGACCAGCGGCAGTCCCGCATCGATCATCACGGAGAATTGCCGGGTGAAAACCGCCAGTTCCTTGGGGGAAACCTTTCCCGCCACCTTGGGCTTGGGGATGGCAATCTCCCGGCCCTTTTCGACAATCCGCGTGGGAGTAATTTGCTCCCGGCGGAGAACCGCGTCCAGCGATTCACGACTGGGTGCGGTCCGGGTGCCACTTACCGACTGACCACTGCGCGAAGTGCCTCGATATTCAAATTGCGGCATCACTTCACCTCACTCCGTTATGACTTGCCCTATTCCCGGCGCCTCCCGGGGAGCCAGGGTCCATCCCAGGTGCCTACCTCCGCGCCGGGGCGTAAGGCGTCGGCGGCCGCGGAGCAGCCGCACTCGGCGCAACACCGCGATTGATCATGTCCTGGAGTTCGTCGGGGTTGCTGGAACGCCCCATCGCCGTCTCCAGGGTAATAAGCCGCGCCTGATAAAGTGTGTACAGCGACTGGTTAAAGGTTTGCATTCCAAACTTGTCCTGACCCGACTGCATGGAAGAATATATCTGGTGGATCTTGTCTTCGCGAATCAGGTTGCGGATAGCGGGATTGGGGATGAGGATTTCCATGGCCATCGACCGGCCCCGCCCATCCGCCCTCGGCAAGAGCGACTGGCAGAGGATGCCCTCCAGGACCAATGACAGTTGCGCCCGGATCTGCGACTGCTGGTGGGAAGGAAACACGTCGATGATCCGGTTGATGGTCGACGACGCAGAGTTGGTGTGCAGCGTACCGAAGGTCAAGTGGCCGGTCTCCGCGATGCGCAACGCCGACTCGATGGTCTCCAAATCGCGCATTTCCCCAATCAGCACCACGTCTGGATCCTCTCGCAAGGCGGCGCGCAGAGCGTTGGAGAAAGAATGGGTATCGGAGTGAACTTCCCGCTGGTTCACCAGGCATTTCTTGTGGGGGTGGATAAACTCGATGGGATCCTCGATCGTCAGCATGTGCTCGAAGCGGGTTTGATTGATCAGGTCGAGCATGGTGGCCAGCGTGGTCGACTTCCCGCTGCCCGTCGGACCGGTCACCAAAATGAGCCCCCGAGGTTTTTCGCAAAGTTTGCGGAGGATTGGGGGCAGTTGCAGTTGCTCGAAGGTTTTGATCTCGAAGGGGATCACCCGGAAAACCCCCGCCGTGGCGCCACGCTGATTGAAGAGGTTTCCGCGGAAGCGCGCAATGTTCTTGATCCCGAAGGAAAAGTCCAGTTCCAGATTTTCCTCAAACCGGTGCTTTTGGGCGTCCGTTAAAATGCTGTAGGCGAGCTGTTTGGTGTCCGCAGGGCCCAGGGGAGGCACGTCCTGGAGTGGTTTCAGTTCCCCGTGGATGCGAATGCGTGGCGGGGAGTTAGTGGTAATGTGGAGGTCGGAGCCTCCCGCATCGACCATGCTTTTCAGCAGTTCGCTGAGTGTTGGTAAGGCCATTACGGCTTGTCTCCTTCTGCGGCTCCGCCCCGTCCCCAGAAGGGCGACAGGCTAAAGCACCGTTTCACGATATACCTCTTCCAGGGTGGTCATCCCCGCGGCGCATTTAATCAAACCACTGCGCCGCAAACTGATCATCCCCTGCTCGATGGCTTTCTTCCTCAACTCCAGAGCCGAGGCGCCCACCAGGATCAGCTCCCGCAGTTCGTCCGTAACCTCCAGCACTTCGTAGAGGCCCACGCGCCCCTTATACCCTTTGTTATTACACGTGGAGCACCCTGCGCCCTTATAGACCTTGACGGTCTTGGCTTCTTCCGGTGTGTATCCCGCGTCAATGAGCAACTGCGGAGACAAATCCTCCACCGTCTTGCAATCCTGGCAAATCCGCCGCGCCAACCGCTGGGCGCAAATCAAGTGCACGGAGGTGGCCACCAGGAAAGGCTCAATGCCCATATTCATCAATCGCGAGATGGTCGAGGGTGCATCATTCGTGTGCAGGGTTGAAAGCACCATGTGGCCCGTCAGCGCCGCTTTGATGGCGATTTCCGCGGTTTCAAAGTCCCGGATCTCGCCCACCAGGATGATGTTGGGGTCTTGCCGCAGGAAGGAGCGCAGGGCGGCCGCAAAGTTCAGCCCAATTTGCTCCTTCATCTGCACCTGGTTGATGCCGGGCAACATGAACTCCACGGGGTCTTCCGCAGTCAGGATGTTCGTATCCGGCGTGTTGAGCTGGGAAATCGAGGAGTAGAGGGTATTGGTTTTTCCGCTTCCCGTAGGCCCCGTCACCAGAACCATGCCGTAAGGTTTGAAAATCGCTTTCTGGAATTTATCCAGGGACGCCTGCTCGAACCCCAGCTTGGTCATGTCGAGGCGCAGGTTTTCTTTATCCAGCAAGCGCATGACGATTTTCTCGCCGTGCAGCGTGGGAAGCACCGAAACGCGGAAATCGAGCGCCTTCTTCTTCCCGTCCTTCATCATTTTGATCATGATGCGGCCGTCTTGCGGCAGTCGCTTTTCGGAAATATCCAACTTCGCCATGATCTTGACGCGGCTGATAATCGCGTCGCGCAACTTGAAGGGAGGAGTCATGATGTGCTGAAGCAAGCCATCAATGCGGTAGCGGACGCGGTATTCCTTTTCATAGGGCTCCATGTGAATGTCACTCGCGCCCCGCTTCAACGCATCCGTAAGTAAATAGTTCACCAGTTTGATGACCGGAGCTTCCTCGGCCGCCTTTTCGAGCTCCGCCAGGCTCAACGCTCCATCTTCATCAGCTTCCAGCTCCAGGGTTTCGGTTTGACCTTCGTCAATAAAGCTGACGATTTCTTCCAATTCTTTCTTGCGCTCCTGGTCCTCAATGCTGCCGTAGTGTTTCTTGATGGCATCCAAAATGGCCGCTTCCGATGCCACGACCGGTTCGATGTTGAACCCCGTCATGAACTTGATATCGTCCATGGCGAACACGTTGGTGGGGTCCACCATGGCCAGCGTCAAGGATGATCCCACCCGGCTGAGCGGCAGCACCTGGTACTTCATCGCCGTATCCATGGGAATCAGTTTGATGACATTGGCGTCGACTTCGAAATAGGCAAGGTTGATGGAAGGGACACCATACTGGCGAGAAAGGACCGCGGTCACCTCATCATCATTCAGGAAGCCCAACTTGACGAGAGAATTACCCAACCTCCCCCCATTGGCCTTCTGGTGATCAAGCGCTTGCTTGAGCTGGTCTGGGCTGATCAGGTTTTCCTTGAGAAGAATCTCGCCGAGCTTCCCCGCCATTCCCGAACCCCCCTGCTACCCCCGGCCTGATCTACACGCTCGTCAGAGAAGCCGCGCCCTAGGTGACTCGATGCATGTCTGTGACAGTCGCGTACTTATAGGGAATCGTAAGGAACTCCTCGCAAGTTGTCAAGGCGATTTCCCGGGCGGCCCCCCACCCCCATGCCCGCTCCGTCCCCATTTCCGGCGGTGACCCGCAAAAAGGGATGCCGGGTCGTGGTGCCATATGCTATGGCACGGCCATATTGGCCGTGACCGTTTACGGGCGGGACGCCCGTGGCACCTCAATATGAGTCACCACCCAATGCCCGCTTGCCTTGACTTTGCTCTAGGCGGAGTATAAGTTTTCGTAATATGCAGGTGAGAGATCAGCCGGGCGCGGCGCCCGGTAACACACTTCGCCGATTTTACCTGAAACTGCTGGAAAGCTTCGGGCCCCAAGGTTGGTGGCCTGCCCAGACGCGCTTGGAAATTATCCTGGGCGCCATTCTGACGCAGAACACGACTTGGCGGAACGCCACCTTGGCCCTGAAGAATCTCCGGAAGGCTGGCCTACTCTCCTGGCGGGCCCTGCGCCGGGCGCCGTTAAGGGATTTAGAGTCCTGGGTAAGGCCGGCAGGCTTTTACCGGCAGAAGGCGCGGACGATCTCCATTTTTGCGGCGTGGCTCACCGATAATTTTGACGGCTCGCTCAAGGCGCTGTTTCGGATGAACCCCCAGGAGGTCCGCCGGCAACTTCTCGCTCTAAAGGGTATTGGCCCGGAGACGGCCGATGCGATTATACTGTATGCGGGGCGGCGGCCTCTGTTCGTCGCGGATGCTTACACCCGGCGGGTCCTTTCTCGTCACCAGCTCCTCCCCGCGTCGGCCGATTACGAATCCGCGCAGCAGTATCTCCACCGCCATTTGGCGCCCGATCAAGCGATGTTTAATGAGTTCCACGCCTTGCTGGTGGAGACAGGCAAACGCTATTGCCGGCGGCAAGTGGCGCACTGTGAGGAATGCCCCCTGCGCGAGTTCCTGCCGCCGCGGGAAGCGCCACAGGCCATGACCACGGGACGAAACTCGAAACTCGAAATTCGCAACTCGGACGATTTTCGAGTTCCGCGTTTCGATCTTCGGTCTTCCAGGCAACCAGCATGAAAACCGACCCCGCTACGCGCCGCAAGATTCTCCTGATTGTGCTGCTGGTCATTGTCTTCGCCTTGTTTTTCCTGGGCTGGAGTCAAGCCTCGCTCGAGCTGTGGTTTTTTATTCGCCCCAGCAATTCCCAACAGACCATCCTGTTGCTGGCGCTTTCCACCGTCATTTTTCTTGCCTTCTTGATTTTCGCGCTCATCCTGCTGCGCATCCTCCTCAAACTGTATGTCGAGCGCAAGCAGCAACAGCTTGGCTCGCGCTTCAAGACCAAGATGGTTGTGGCGTTTCTGGGCCTCTCCCTGGTCCCGGTCTGTTTTCTATTCATCTTTGCTTACGGATTGCTGAACCGCACCATTGACCGATGGTTCAGCGTGCCCATTGACCTGATCCGCCGGGACTCAGGAGAACTGGTCCGCCAACTGGAACTCCAGGCCGGTGAGCGCGCCGACCACATTTCCAATTACATGGCGCAGAGTGAGGAAATGATCCAGGCCATGGAGCAGCACGCGACTCCTTTGGTGGAGCGGCTAGTGCGGCAGGAGGTGACCGCCGACCCCGGGAATGCCGCCGCCATGTGCTTTGATGCTTCCGGCCGGCTATTGGCGCAAGCCGGTGACCCGTGGCCCGACGCGGCCGTCGTGGCCGGCTACTTTCCTCAAGTTCTGGGCGGCCCCCTGCCCCGGAACGGGCTGATGGGGCATTGGCCCGTGGGTGACGATGAGCTTTTCATCTCGGTCGACCCGGTTCTCAACGCCGCCGGCACGCGGCTGGGAACGGTCGCGGGCATCACCCGCCTGCCCGCGCAACTGACCTTGATCTCCAGCGAAATTCAACGGGAAACCCAAAAATACAATGACCTCGCCCGGGAAAGAAAAGCCGTCAAGCGCAATTATCTCTCGATGCTATGGTTGCTGACCCTGCTCATTCTTTTCATGGCGACCTGGTTCGCGCTTTTCCTTTCCAAGCAGGTCACCATTCCTATTCAGGCGTTGGCGAAAGCCACGCACGAGGTTTCGCAGGGTAACTTGGGGTTCCAAATCGTGGCGCGTGCCGACGACGAATTGGGCGTGCTGGTGAGTTCTTTCAACCAAATGACGTTGCAACTGCTCGAGAACCGCCGCGCCATCGACCATGCTTCTCTCAAGCTCCAGGAAGCCAACCGTCAATTGGAGGAGCGCGGCAACACCATCGAGGCCATTCTCGAGAACATTCCGACGGGAGTCATTTCCTTCGATCCCCAAGGGCAGATCACCCGGCTCAACTCCACCGCCGAACGTATGATGGGGGGCGCTGCCATCCGTTCGGCGCGCGTTTTATCCGATCTTTTTTCGCCTGAAGACGCGCGGGAAATTTCCCGTATGTTCCGCCGTGCGGCGCGCCAGGGGGTCGTTACCCAGCAGATGGAACTCGACCTGGGAGGGCGCCGTGCCTATGTGGCGCTCACGCTCTCTTTCGTCCAGGCCCGGCATGGGCGGGTGGGTTCCGTTCTGGTGTTGGAAGACCTTACCGAGGTTTTGCAAGCCCAGCGGTCGGCCGCCTGGCAAGAGGTCGCCCAGCGCATCGCGCACGAAATCAAAAATCCGCTGACCCCCATCCAGCTCTCGACGGAGCGCATCCTGCGTCTGATTGAACGCACGGGCGCCGCTCCTCCCTCCCCTGAACTGCTGGCGGCCGTGGGTGACAGCGCCTCGTTGATTGGCCGCGAGGTGGGCACCCTGAAGACTCTGGTCGATGAGTTCTCCGCCTTCGCGCGCTTTCCAACTTCCAAGCCGGTGCCCTCGCCCGTCAATGACATCCTGGAAAACGCCTTGAACGTATTTGCAGGACGCCTCCATGGAATCGACATCCATCGCGATCTCGCCGCGGGCTTGCCCGTAGTGCAGGCCGACCCGGATCAGATGAAGCGCGTGCTGGTCAATTTGATTGATAATGCCGCCGAAGCGCTGGAACAATCCTTGCGGAAGGAAATCTGGGTGCGCAGCGCCCTGAATACCGAGGGCGATACGGTGGAAATTACGGTCGCCGATAGCGGCCCGGGAATCCCTCCGGAAGCCAAAGAGAGGTTGTTTCTTCCTTTCTTCTCGACCAAGCGTACGGGGACCGGCCTGGGTTTGGCGATCGTCAGTCGCATCGTCGCCGAACACCACGGCTCCATTCGCGCCGAGGAGAACCTGCCCACGGGCAGCAAATTTGTTATTGAACTGCCGGTGGAACGGACGCCGGCTGAGCCCGCAGCCGCGCGCGAGATGTCATAGATTGCTTAGTAGCCTACAGCCAGGGCAGCAGAGCCGCTGGTCACCGCCCGTCCAGTTGAGCATAATGTGGACAGGCGAGGAAGGTAGTGACTCATTTTGATGTGCCACGGCCATCTTGGCCGTGCCCATTCACGGGCGGGACGCCCGTGGCACCTCAAAATGAGTCACTGCCGCGCGGAGAGGCAGCTTGAAACCGCATTCGATTTTGATTGTTGACGATGAACCCGGAATCCGCGCATCCCTGACCGACGTTCTCCATGACGAAGGATACCAGGTCGATTCGGTGGCGAGCGGTGAGGCTTGCCTGGAATCTCTCGCCGCCCAAACCTATGACATCATCCTGCTCGACATCTGGTTGCCCGGTCAGGATGGCATCCAAACTCTCGAAAAAATCCAGGCGCTGGAAGGCCCTCCCACGGTCATCATGATCTCCGGCCACGGGACCATTGAGGCCGCCGTTCGTTCCACCAAACTCGGGGCCTTTGATTTCATTGAAAAACCCCTCTCCATCGACAAGACCCTGCTGACCTTGCGGCACGCGCTCGAGCGGTCCCGCCTGGCCGCCCAGAATCGCGGCTTGCGGGAGGAACTACGGGGGCGCGACCGCATCATTGGCGACAGCGTTCCCATGAAGGCTCTGCGCCAGCAACTGGCGCTCGCCGCTCCTACCAATGGCCGGGTGCTGATTTACGGGGAGAGCGGCACCGGAAAGGAATTGGTGGCCCACGCGCTTCACAACCTGAGCCTGCGCACCGAGCAGGCTTTCGTGGAAGTCAATTGCGCCGCCATTCCCGAGGAGTTGATCGAAAGTGAGATGTTCGGCCACGTCAAAGGTTCTTTTACCGGCGCCTTGGAAGACAAGGTCGGCAAGTTCGAGCAAGCCCACAGCGGGTCTTTGTTCCTGGACGAAGTGGGAGACATGACCTTGCGCACCCAATCCAAAGTCCTGCGGGTTATCGAAGAACAACGCTTCACGCCGGTGGGCTCCAGCAACAACCTTACGGTCGACGTGCGGGTGATCGCCGCCACCAACAAGCGGCTCGAAGACGAGATTCAAAAAGGTAATTTCCGCGAGGACCTCTTCTATCGTCTCAACGTGATTCCCTTCTACGTTCCCCCGCTCCGCGAGCACCCGGAAGACGTCCCGGCCCTGGCCAACCATTTCCTGGCGGAGTTCGCGCGCGCTTACGGACGCCGGCCCAAGCACTTTGCGGACGCGGCGATGGAAATCCTGAGCGGCTACCGATGGCCCGGAAACGTTCGCGAACTCAAGAATCTGGTTGAGCGTCTGGTCATCATGGTGCCGGGTGAGCGCATCGAGCGCCGGCATCTCCCCCCTTCCTTGCATCCCACCCCAACGCGCGCGGCCGCGCCCCTCAACGCGACCGGGGGCTTCTCAACTCTCCAGGAAGCCCGCACCGCCTACGAGCGCGACTACATCCTGCGCAAACTCGAAGACAACCAGGGGAACGTCACCCGCACCGCCGAGGTCCTGGGCCTGGAACGCAGCCACCTTTACCGCAAAATGAAATCTTTGGGGATCCCCTTTGGAAGCTAGCCCGCAATTCTCACCACGGGCAAACGAACCGAAGTTTGGAGTGCGGCGACTCGTCGCCGCTTTCCCTCGCCGCGACTTGTCGCGGCCAGTCACCCAGCGCTGACGAGTCAGCGGTAGAAAAAGCGGGAGCGAGCTCCCGCACTCCGAAATTTGCCTCCCTGCGCCCGGACATGCCGTTCGATCGTGGCGGGCGCGGAAACCATCAGAAAGGCCCTTTAACGACGGGGCTTAAACCCCGCCCGTGCAAGTTTGATCGAAGGATTACACGGTGAGTTCGCGGAGCGGCAGACTGAATCCCGGCAACATGGGCGAATTCAGCGCATCTGCTGCGGAGAGCCTGGCAACCAGGTCCAAGCCTTCTTCCCCACGCCGGTAAATTTCCGCAGACGGACCGCTGGGATCGATGATCCAATACTCCTCGACACCAAATCTTCCATAGAGTTTCTATTTGATCGAGCGGTCCACGCGCGCGGTGCTCTCTGACAAGACCTCGACAACGAGATCGGGAGCCCCTTGCACGTTCTTGTCCGTCAAGACGTCCGCGCGGGAATTCGAGATGTAAAGAAGATTCGGCCGAACCACATCGAACTCGGAAAACACCACGTCAAAGGGAGAACCAAAGACCTCCCCCAGCTTATGGCTGTCCACGAATTGCCAGAGGTGGGCACTTAGGCGGATAACAGCTCTCTGGTGAGGAGTTTGCGGGGACGGAGTCACAAACAGTTCTCCTCCAATAATCTCACGCCGCTTGCCATCTTCGGGGAGCGAGCAAAAGTCGTCGTAGGTTAGACGAGTATCGACGGGCATAGAGCAATTATACCCCTCACCTTGTGCCTTGAGTCTTAACCCGGGCGGGGGTAATGACTCATTTTGATGTGCCACGGCCATCTTGGCCGTGCCCGTTCACGGGCGGGACGCCCGTGGCACCTCAAAATGAGCGGGTAGCGCACAGGTACGCGTACTTTGCGTTCCTCTGCGGCTTATTGTTGTTTCGCATTAATAAGCCTGTAAACGCCCATCGTGTTAAGGGCCGCGGAGGAGGGCTGAAATGCGCCCACCTCCGCGCTACCCCGCTGGGGAGTACGAACGGGACGCTGGCGGAGAAGGCAGGCAAGTGACCCCTCACCCCCACGACAAGCAGAACGTGGGGCCCCCTACTCGCCCCGGCTGGTAAAAGCGCCGGCGGCGAGCCACCCTCTCCCCCGGGAGAGGGAAATAGTTCTTTGGGCGCGTGAGCGCCCCGCGATATTTCCCACCTTCTCCCAGGGGAGAAGGTGGACCGCGACGGGCGTCCTCATCAGCCGTCGCGGGGGCCGTAGGGGTTACTTCCGCGCCCTCGATGACCAGTTGCCCGCCACACACAACCGCGGGTTGGCCGTCATCGGCAAAGTGCCCGGCGTGAGGGACCCTGGAACATTTCTAAAGCTTGGCGGTTTTCGATGGGTGATTAGTCTTTCAGCGATTTTGTTTCTGTAGATCGCGAGGAGTCGCCGGCAAATGCGGCCAAATCCAGAAGCCTTGACATCGCAGAATAGAAGTGCTATAAACAGTAACACTATGATCTTTAACATTGGCAACCGCAAGGCACCAACTCCGCTGGAGCAGTTCATCATGGACTATGTATGGGCGCATCCCCATTGCACTGCAGAGATGTGCCGGGAAGGGCTGGCTAGCCAGCGCAGACTCAAGGATTCGACCGTCCGCACAATCCTGCGAAAGCTGGAAGAGAAGGGCTACGTGACCCATGACGTCGACGGGCGGACTTTCGTTTACCGCGCGGTGGATACCAAGCGCAACGTGGCGGTGCAGGCGGCGCAGCAACTCATCGACCGCTTTTGCGGTGGGTCCGTCGAGGAGTTGCTGGTGGGTTTGGTGGACAACCAGTTATTGGAGCCGAAACAGTTGCGGCGGCTGGCCGAGAAGATTGCATTGCACCGAGAGAAGAAATCATGACGACGATCCAGTTTCTGGCAGAGTGGGCTCTCCGTTCCTCGGTCCTGGTCGTGAGCGGAGCGTTGCTGCTATGGGCGCTGCGGGTGAAGGACCCCTGCATCCGTTGGGCGGCGTGGACAGCCATGCTGTGCGCCTCTCTGGCGATTCCGGCACTCACTGCGGCGTTGCCGAAGCTGCCCTTAATTGTTATGCGGGTGGCGCCGGTGCGGGTTGAAGTGCCTGGGGTGGTCCAGGACGACGCGCTGGAGCCGGCGCAGGCAGTACCCCGCTCGGACGTGGAAGCGGAGAGGCGCGGCACCAGCGATTCCCCACGCTTCGACTCGGCGCGGCCAGTACCCCACTCAGACGTTGAGGTCGAGAGGCACGGCACCAGCGATTCCAAATCCTTCGACTGGGCGCGTGCCCCAGTGATGATCTATGCTTTTGTGGCCCTCGCTCTTCTGCTGCGCCTGTGCTGCGGCCTGGCGATGAGCCTGAGTCTGCTGCGCGGCAGCCGGGTGACCGGTCGAGCGACGGAAGGTATTGAGATTCGCGAATCGGATCGTGTGGCGGCGCCCGTGGCTCTGGGGTTCGCGCGCCCGGCGATAGTGCTCCCTGGCGATTGGCGAGAGTGGGATGGCGCGAAGCTGGATGCGGTGCTGGCGCATGAGCGCTCGCACATCCGGCGCTATGACCCTGCGTTGCAACTGCTCTCGGCGATTCATCGCGCGTTGCTGTGGCACAGCCCGCTGAGCTGGGTTCTGCACCGGCGTATTTTACGGGCGGCGGAAGAAGCCAGTGACGATGCGGCCCTGGCCGTAACCGGTGATCGCGCCTTGTACGCCGAAATGCTGTTGGAATTCATGCAGCGCGGTGTCCGGGGACCTGACTGGCTGTCAGTGCCGATGGCGCGTTACGGCCGGGCCGACAAGCGCATCCATCGCATACTGGATGGGGCGGTCCTGTCGCAAGGAGTGACCCGCTGGAGCCTGGCAGCCATTCTGGCATTGGTATTGCCGCTTGCCTGCCTGGTAGCGGCGGCAGATCCGGTGACCGCACCGCCAACACAGGCGATTACCGGTTCGGCGGCGCCCATTCAGACTGCGGATCAATTCTCCGGCAACGTGCCCGCCCGGAGCCGCCACTGGACGCCATTCGAGGCGGACATGGTTGATCGGCAGTACCATGCTGGAAAGCAAGACGCGGTTTTATTCGAGAAGTATGTCTACGCCCGCCGCGACGATGGCTCCTGGGTCAAATTCGAGTATGTCCTGCCAAATGGCAAGCGGGTAAACCAGAGGATTGTCGAGGATTATTCTACCCACACCCGCACATCGATTGACCCCTCAACGAAGACCCTGATCAAGTATCCGTATTCCGCCAAATACGTCGATTACCTCTCCACGCCGCCCGCGGCGTGCGGCAACTCCAACGCGGCCCACGTGGAAATCCAGGGCTACGATACGGTGGAAGTGAAGTTTACCGCGCCGGGGCCTGGCAAAGGCCTTCCGGTAACCGAGTGGAGAGCGGCCCGCTTGAACTGTTTCGCCCTGAAACGGGAGGCGGTCTGGGGGAGCTCAAATCTGACCCTTGAGGCTCTGGACGTCAAAGAAGGGGCTCCAGCGGCTTCGCTCTTCGAGATTCCGAGTACCTACACGGAACTTCCCTCCAAGGGATTGTATGAACTCAAGCGAGAAAAGGCCCAAACCGGAAGCTGGTAGCGCATCATAGGGACGCGTACTTTGCGTTCCTCTGCGGCTTATTGTTGTTTCGCATTAATAAGCCTGTAAACGCCCATCGTGTTAAGAGCCGCGGAGGAGGGCTGAAATGCGCCCACCTCCGCGCTACCCCGCTCATGGTGGAATAAGGTCGACCTGGGGTCCGAAGAGGTTCACTTTTTCGCCAGAACCAAGTCGAATCAAATCCAGTGCATCGAACACTTTCTTCAGGAGAGCATCCAAACCTCCAACCCGATGTACACGTAGCATTCTGGCTGGAGTTGCAGGGACAGGGAGGGCTGGTACGAGTGTCCGGTTATGAGCCAATCTCGCGCACTTCGCCCTTTTTCACGAGGGGAAGCGTTTTCAGCAAGGCCGGGACGATGCGCCGAAGGTCGCTTAAGCGATTGGTGGGGGCGGTCAGGACCACGACCGCGATACTGAAGCGCGTCAAATTCTGCTGAAATGACAGGTTCCGATCCGTGGTGAGGAAAGCTTCAAAGCGCTTTTCCGCTAGAGCCAGAAGTTCACCATTCTGCTTGCCCTTCCACCCCATCTGCCGGACCGTCAGCACGTCGTGCCCCGCAAACTCCCCCGCCAGGCGCTCATCCACACATTCATCCAGCAGGATCTTCACTTGACCTCGGCGAGGACTTTGCCTTTCGCGGTCTCCAGCAACACCACCACCTGCTGGCGCGTTACGGTGGGAAAGCCCGCCAGGAAATCATCAATCGTGTCGCCGGCCTCCAGGTACTCGAAGAGGGTTTGGACGGGCACGCGGGTTCCGGCGAAGACCGGGGCGCCTCCCATGATGTCCGGCGAAATGGATATCAGATGATCACCCATGAGAAGGAGTCTAAGGGCAAAAGCGGTCTGCTTGCAAGGGGAACAGTATCGAGCTCGAGCTCGATGATGCGGCACGTCAAGGGTTGGACCTCGACTTCAAGAGGAAAGATCCTTGGGAAAGAAGAGTCCCCCAGCTTGCCCGCACGCGCATAAAACCCGCTCGGCCAGTAGAAGTCGTCTGCGAGGAGGTTCGCGGAATGACTGGAATCTCCGTGGCGCGCGGTAAAAAGCCGCTGTACACGCTGGACAATAATGTAGAAACTCCCGCCCTTCCCCTCACTGGTGAGAAATGCAGGCTGCCAGCGCTGTCAGGACAGGTTCTATCCGCCGCTCGAAAAAGCTGCCGCCCTGAAGGGCGCCTCTACGAAAAGCAACTAAACCAGTTTCAGCGACTCAAGAATGACATCGTAAATGTGGTGCAATTCTTCGCAGCTAATGCAATAGGGCGGGAGAATATACACAACATTGCCAAGGGGGCGGAGAAGCACTCCCTTGCCCAGGTAGAAATCGTAGAGCCGCGCGCGGAGGGAGGAAAGATATCCCGGGTCATCGGCCCGCAACTCCAGCGCCGCTACCGTGCCGATGTTTCGCACGTCGGCAACGGCCGGATGCTGCCGGAAGTTCGCAAGCCTTTCCGCATGGACTTGCTGGATGGAGCGGATGCGGTCAAACACCGGTTCCGTTTCGAAAATTCTGAGGCTGGCAATGGCCGCGGCACAGGCAATGGGATTGGCCGTATAAGAGTGCCCGTGGAAGAAGGTTCGACGGCGGTCAGGAACGGCGAAGGCCTCCCAAACCTTAGATGTACAGAGAGTGGCCGCCAAAGGCAGGAATCCGCCGGTCAACCCCTTGGAAATACACATCAGGTCAGGATCTACGCCGGCGATTTGGCAAGCGAACATCCTTCCGCACCGCCCGAAGCCGGTCAGCACCTCATCGGCAATCAGCAAAATATGGTGCTCATGGCAAAGTTGCCGGATTCCCTGGAGGAACTCCCCGGGATGAACGATCATCCCTCCCGCCCCTTGCAGTAGAGGTTCGAGGATGATGGCGGCAATCGCGCCGGCGCGTGCGGCGAGCAAGTTCCGCAACTTATCGAGGCAATCGATCTGGCATCGGTCACGGGTAAGTCCCACCGGGCAGCGAAAGCAGTAAGCGGAATGGACCCTATGAACCGGGATGCGCAGGCATTCGAACGGCGCGGAGAAAGCGGAATCCGCCCCGGCGGACATGGCGCCGATGGTGTCGCCGTGGTAGGCGTAGTCGAGCGCGACGAGTTCCCTTTTCTCCGGCCGTCCCAAGTTCCACCAGTATTGGACTGCCATCTTCAAAGCCACTTCCACCGCCGTTGAACCATCATCCGAGAAGAAAATGTGTTCGAGTCCGGGAGGCAGGAACTTGCTCAACCGCTCCGCCAGTTCCTCCGCCGGTTCGTGGCTGAAGCCCGCAAAGATGACTTGCTCGAGCTTCGGTGCCTGCTCGGCAATGGAATGGGCAATGGCCGGGTGTGCATGCCCATGCAAGGTGACCCACCAGGAAGAGATGGCGTCAAGAAGGCGCCGGCCGTCACGCGTATAAAGATAGGCGCCCTCCGCGCGCTTAACGAAGAGTGGCTCCAGGTCAAGGGATGGATGCGTGAAGGGGTGCCAGATTTTTAGCCGGGTAGGGGTCATATCGTAAAGTGGGACTTGTCAAAGTGCGCTTCGAAAACCTGCCGCAATTTTTCCCGGGAAATCTCCGGAAGGGGTGGAACCCATCCCAAGATCGGCACGCGGCCGTAACGTTCCAGGGCCTCGCGGTTGTCGCGGTTTTCTCCGCCATTGAGAACGATGCCGGCCACCGCTATGGATCTGCGGCGAAGCGCTTCAAGACTGAGGAGGGTGTGGTTGATGGTCCCCAGAGACGTGCGCGTCACCAGAACCACCGGGAAGGCCAGGAACTTCATGAGATCCACCATGAAATCTGTATCGTTGAGGGGAACCAGCACACCGCCCGCGCCCTCCACGATCAGCCATTTCGTTTCGGGAATCGAAGGTTTCCGGATCGCCTCGAGTCGAATGTGAACGCCATTCCACTTTGCCGCCAGGTGCGGCGAAACGGGCTCCGGTAAAAGATACGTCTCCGGAATTTCATCTCCAGGGGCGAGCGCCGCGAGTCTGCGCACGGTTTCACGATCCGTTCCCTCGCGGGACCCGGTTTGGACCGGCTTCCAATACATCGCGTCGAGTGCGGCGCACAAGAGTGCGGATACCACAGTTTTTCCTACACCCGTGTCCGTTCCTGTCACCAACAGCCTTTTCATTCGTGTCCCGATCCTGCGGCTCGAGCGTCTTTAATTTAAGTGTATACAGCGCGGCGAAGCCGCAACCAGCGACGTGCCACGGCCGTCCCGGCCGTGCTCGAGCACAGCCGAGACGCCCGTGGCACGAAATCTTCGCGCGGCAACAACGTCCTAGCGCCGAGTGCTACAAGACATGTAAGCACTTAAATCAAAACCGCTCTATAGCGGCGATGGGAGTTTACCCCGCAGGGGCGGGGACCGCCGTTAGGGAATTCGGCGGTCAGTGATCGCCGCTACAATGAATCAAACTGAACTACTGCCCTTGTTAGGCGAGCTGCTCGCGCACCTGGCAGATGCGGGCGACAAAGGCCAGAAATTCTCCCCGCTGCAACTTCGCCGTCACGGAGAGACGCAGGCGCGCCGTGCCCGCCGGAACCGAGGGCGGGCGGATGGCGCGCACCGCGAAGCCTGCCTTCGAAAGGCCGTCGGCGTAGTCAACGGCCAAATCGTTCGGGCCCAGAATCACGGGTGCGATGTGCGAATCACTTGACCCCGTGTTGAAGCCTGCCTTTTGGAGTTGCTCACGCAGGCAGCAACTCGACTCTTGGACTTGACTCCGTAATCGGTCTCCCTCGGTTACGGCTTGGATTGCCGCCCGAATTTGGCAGGCGAAGTAGGGAGGCAAAGCGGTATTAAAGATGAAGGTGCGAGCCCGGTTGACGAGAAATTGCTTTAGCTTTTGGGAACCACACACCAAGGCTCCGGCGCTGGCCAGAGCTTTGCCACAAGGATAAACGGAAGCCAGGACTCGCCGCGACGCCCCGGCTTCCGCGACCAGGCCACGCCCTTGCGGGCCCAATACGCCCACCGCATGCGCCTCATCCACGATCAGTTCCGCACCATAACGGTCTGTTAAGGTCACCAAATCTCCAATCGGACTCCGGTCGCCGTCCATGCCGAACAGGCTTTCCACCACAACGAATTTTCCCTGCGGGGAGCCGGCCGCCTTTCGCAGCTCACTTTCCAAAAACCCCCAGTCGCGATGCGGAAATACCACCTTCCTCGCACCGGAGTATCGAATTCCGTCGATGATACTGGCGTGGTTGGCGCTGTCAGAGAAGACCAAGTCCTCCTTGCGGATCACGGAGCCGAGCAGGCCAATATTCGCGGCGTATCCGGAGGTGAAAAACAGAGCCGCCTGCGCGCCCACGAATTGGGCAAACTCCGCTTCCAGCTCCTCCCAGAAACGGGAATTGCCGGAGAGCAAGCGCGATCCCCCGGAACCCATGGGCGCGCCGGCCGCCAGTCCCTCCGCCACCGCATCACGCAATCGTGGATCTTCACTGAGGCCCAAATAATCATTGGAATTGAAATCGATACCCCGCGGAAGGCGTAAGGCGCGGAGCTCGCAACGCTCCCCCAGTTCGCGGAGTTCCGAATCCAGGCGTTCGAGGGTGGAAGGGTTCCTAGGCACGGCGCATGGGCTGAATCCCCAGATCGCTGAACAGTTGCTGATCCTCATCGCGATCGGGATTGGGCGTAGTCAGCAGCTTCTCACCTACGAAAATAGAATTAGCCCCCGCCAGGAAACAGAGAGCGGCACACTCGCGGGTCAGGGACCTTCGCCCCGCACTCAGTCTGACCTTGGAGGCTGGCATTAGAATTCTTGCTGTGGCAATCGTCCGAACCATGATGAAGGGGTCCAGGGGCTCGGTTTGCGCGAGCGGAGTGCCCTCCACGCGCACTAGCAGATTGATGGGCACGCTCTCCGGGTGCGTTCGAAGGCGGGCGAGCTGGTGCAAAAGTCCAATCCGGTCTTCGTCCCCTTCACCCATGCCGATGATCCCGCCGCAACAAAGTGTTACACCCGCCTGGCGAACTGCAGCAAGGGTGCGGAGCCTGTCCTCGTAGGTTCGCGTTGTGATGATCTTGCTGTAGTATTCGGGCGAAGTGTCCAGATTGTGATTGTATGCCGTCAGTCCAGCCTCTGCCAGACGGTTGGCCTGCTCCTGGGTAAGCATGCCGAGGGTGCAGCAGACTTCCATTCCCAGGCGGGCGACGGCGCGGACCATCTCCAGGACCCGGCTAAACTCTTCACCCTCAGGAGCTTGCCGCCACGCCGCGCCCATGCAGAAGCGCGTGGCTCCCTCCGCCTGGGCACGGCGCGCCGCCTCGACAACCTCGGCCAAAGGCAACAGCGGTTGGCGCTCGACGCCCGCCGCATAGTGGGCACTCTGCGGACAATACGCGCAATCCTCAGGACATCCGCCGGTTTTAATCGAAAGCAGTTGGCAGCATTGCACTTCGCTCGGCAGATGGTGCTGGCGATGGATCTGCTGGGCTGAGAAGACCAATTCGAGGAGTGGCCGATGATAGACTTCACGGACTTCTTGTCGGGTCCAATCGCTGCGGATTGAGGAATCTGAGCACGTTTGCTGGACTTGTAGTGACAAAATCGCCCTCCGAGGAATTCCTTCCTTGCCCGCCGGCTCCCTTTGCCTTTGCGCGAAGCATTCTAACCCAAGACGGCGGGCGCGCGACCAAAATCGCGCCCCTTAATTTGACTTTTATCAATATCCCTTTTGGTCAATCTCGGAATCTTGTTCATACAACCAGGGGGTCACCCCAAGAATCGAATGAGTAGCAACGGACATTAGCGGGCATTGGGGGTTTATCCATGATAAGGTCAGTCAGGATTTCCATGCGGGCGGTTATTCCGTTTGCGATGTGCATTCTTGTGGCAGCGCTCGTAAGTGTGGCACGGGCTGGAGACAAGCCTCAACTGAATGGCAACTGGAACTTCAACCCGGATCAGAGTGACGATGCCCAGCAAAAGGTGCAAGACGCGCAGCAGAATAGCCAGCGCGCAAGCTCCGGCGGGGGCTACCCGGCCGGAAGCACTTACCCTGGTGGTGGATATCCAGGAGGAGGCTATCCGGGAGGAGGCTATCCTGGAACAGGCTATCCGGGTGGCGGTGGCATGGGCGGCATGGGGCGTGGCGGCGGCATGGGGCGTCGCGGCCAAGGGAATCCGGGCGGAGGGGTCAGCAGTCAGGATTGGGACCAATTGGCAGCGAATCCCAAGTACCTCAGGATCAACCAGCATGACGACCAGATTGTAATCGACGACGATTCTGACAACACCCGCACCCTCTATCCCGACGGCAAGAAGCACGAAGAAAAGGATGCGGATGGAAGGAAGACTTCAACCAAAACCGAGTGGCAGGGTGATGCGTTGGTCACCGAGACGAGGTTGCACTCCGGGAAGCTTACGGAATCCTACCGGGTCAGCTCTGATGGCAAGCAGCTCACCGTGATTTCGCGCTTCGATAATTCCTCGCTCGCGGGGCCGCTGAGCATCCGGCGGGTGTACGACATGGGGAAGGCGGCTCATTAGCAGGCAGCACGGCCGCAGATCAATCGGCAACGCTTCACGCCCCGCCCTCGCTGCGGTAATCCAGTTCAGCGATCATAGCGCGATTGTCGCGCCAGTGCGGCTCAACCTTGACATAGAGTTCGAGAAACACCTTGGGGGGAAAAAGCCTTTCTAACTCCAGCCGCGCTTCGCTGCCGATTTCCTTCAGGCGCGCACCACCCGCCCCAATCACGATGGGCTTTTGCGTTTCCCTCTCCACCACAATCGTGGCGAAGAGGCGGGTGATGGCCTCACCTTCCTCGAACCGGTCAACCAGCACGGCGGTTACGTAAGGCAGCTCCTGCTTGGTGTGGCGAATGACCTTCTCGCGAATGATTTCGCCCGCCAGAAAACGTTCGGGCTGGTCAGTATATTCATCCGCTGGAAAATACTGCAGACCTTCCGGCAATCTCTTGATAATAGCCGCAAGGCAATCGTCCAATCCATCATTGTGCAGGGCTGAGATAGGGATGATTTCCTCAAAGTCATACAATTTGGAATAACGGTCGATCAAGGGCAGCAGTTGGGGCTTGTGCACTCGATCGATCTTATTGAGCGCCAGGATCGTGCGCGGCGTGTATTCCTTCAGAAGGCGGATCACGAAGTCATCGCCCCTGCCGAATTTTTCGCTCGCATCCACGATCAGGATGGCTAGGTCCCGGTCGGCGAGGGCCTGGCGCACAAAGTTCATCATCTGCCGGTTCAGCCGCGAGAGCGGATTGTGGACGCCCGGAGTGTCCATCAGAATCACCTGCGCCTCCGGGCGGCTCAGGATCCCCAGGATGCGATTGCGCGTCGTCTGCGGGACGGGCGTCACAATCGAGACCTTGGACCCGACCAGGGCGTTGACAAGCGTACTCTTCCCGGCATTGGGCCGGCCCACGACGGCAACAAATCCCGATTTGAACGAAGCATTCTCCCCCATGGGGTCATTTGGCGGAAGGTTGTTCCTTGCCCTATTCCCTATTCCCTGTTCCCTATTCCCTATTCCTTGTTCCCTGTTCCCTGTTGCTTACCCCCTGAGTAACTTTCATGCGCACCTTAAGCACCGTCCGCTGGTTCGCCTCCAGTACTTCAAAGGTCAAGCCATTCTCTTCCACCTTTTCGCCTGCCGCGGGCACGTGGCCCAGGTGACTCATCACCAGGCCGGCGACGGTCGAGTAATCGTGCCCTTCGAGGGGAACCTGAAGCTCGTCGGCGATTTGCGCCAGTTCGGCGTGCCCGGAAACCAGGTAACTCCCCGCCGATTCCTTCACGATGTCGCGCGCGTGAGGTTCCACTTCGTCGCGGATTTCTCCCACAATCTGCTCGAGGAGATCCTCGATGGTAATCAGCCCCGCCACGCTTCCGTACTCGTCAATGACGATCGCCATCTGCGTGGTGGATTGCTGCAATTCTTTCAGCAGATCCTTGATGGGCTTGGTTTCAGGCACCAGAGGCACGGGCCGCACCAGGCTGCGAAGCATCGCGCGCTGCTGTTCTTGCGGGGACAGTTCGGTCAGGTCCCGGACGTTCACGATGCCCTCGATGTGATCGAGTTGGCCGGTGTAGACAGGGTAGCGGGTCAGACGCTTGGCGCGGAACAGCATCCGCAGGTCTTCGATCGAAGCGTTGATTTCGATGGCGGCGATCTCGGGACGGGGGGTCATCACCTCGCGCACCGTCTTGTCGCGGAATTCCACCACCGATTGCAGCAATTCGCTCTCGCCCTTTTCGATCAAACCTTCCTGCTCTCCGGCCTCGATCAGTTCCTGGAGATTCTCCTGCGGCGAGGGTGGCTCAGGCTCAGGTTCGGTCGGCTCCAGCAGCCGGGCGATGGTGGTGGAGACGAGAATGGGAAAGGTTAGAGGCAGAGCCCAGATCACGGCCTGGCGAAGCTCCGGAAGCCAGCGCTCCAGGATCACTTCCGGCTCATCGTGCCGCGCCACGAACAGAAAAGGGATCAATTGGTCGGCAATGGCCACGGCGCAAAGCACGATCAGAAGTGACGCCCCGAGGTCGCTCCAAACATGGTCCGGCCGCCGCACGATCAACAGGCCCGTCAGGCCGACCGCGAACAAGTGCATGGCCGCGCCGTGCAAGGCGGAAATCGAAACACCCACGCGCTCGCGGTTTGGGCGGACGAGCCCCGACTCGCTGGGCCCGAAAACCTTGCGCGCCCCTACCGGCGTCAGGCGTCGCATCAACAGCCGCAGGTAGGACGCGACGGAACCCAGGGCCAGCAACACCGCCAGCACCAGGACCCAGCCGATTGTCAGTAACAGCCAAACATCCATAAGATGAATCTACTTCCTGCTGCTTCGCCGTCCTCGGGCGATCGCCATTTGCTCGCGCAACGCCAGCTCGCGGGCCGTCATTTCCCCGCTATCACGCTCGTGGTCATAACCCAGTAAGTGAAGTACGCCATGCAAGATGAGCCAGCGGATTTCGTTGAGCGTCGAATGGCCTTCGGCCCGCGCGTTCCGGCGGGCAGTCTCGACGGAAATGACGATGTCGCCCAGAAACCCCGCAAATTCCGCTCCTGCCCGCGGCAAGCTTGCCGGACGCCGCATTCGCGGTCCCGCGGCGCGCCCGGACCCGTGGGGTTCGCCCCAGGGAAACGACAGGACATCCGTCGCCTGGTCTTTCCCTCGGAAGGCGGCATTGATCCGCCGGATAGCCCCATCATCCACAAAGCAGATGTTCAGGTCGCGCCTTCCCAATCGCAGCCGCCGCTTCAAGTCCCGAACGTAAGCGTTCAAAACAGGAAGGCGCAAGGCATAACTTTTTTGCTGATCGAGAAGCATCGGCGCCCGTCCCCGCGGCAGTGGGTCCGTTTGCTGAAGCGGCGCTCCATGCGCGCCGGTTTTTCGTGGCACGGGCGCCCCGCCCGTGTCAAGTCCTGGCCAAGATGGCCATGCCACAATAAACCCCGGCGGTCATAGACCCCGCGTTTTCGTGCCACGGGCGTCCCCCCCGTGTCAAGTCATGGCCAGGATGGCCATGCCACTATAAACCCCGGCGGTCATAGACCCCGCGTTTTCGTGCCACGGGCGTCCCCCCCGTGTCAAGTCATGGCCAAGATGGCCATGCCACTATAAACCCCGGCGGTCATAGACCCCGCGTTTTCGTGCCACGGGCGTCCCGCTGGTGCCAAGTCATGGCCAGGATGGCCATGCCACAATAAACCACCCCTTGGGCAGGACTCTTCCCTTCTCACTTCTGCTCGCCATTGGACTTGGCGGCCCGCGTCAGATCGAACTCCTCGTAGGCGCGGATGATGCGTTGCACCAGGCTGTGCCGGACCACGTCGCGCTCCGTGAAATAGATGAAACTGATACCGGGAACCCGCGCCACCACCTCCACCGCCTCCACCAGCCCGGAACGGCGGCCGTTGGGGAGGTCGATCTGCGTAACGTCGCCCGTGATTACCGCCTTGGAATTGAATCCCAGACGGGTCAGGAACATCTTCATCTGTTCACTGGTGGTGTTCTGCGCTTCGTCCAGGATCACGAACGCATCGTTCAGGGTCCGCCCGCGCATAAAGGCGATAGGCGCGATCTCAATAATGTTTTTCTCGATGAATCGGTCCACGCGATCCGGGTCCAGCACGTCGTACAGTGCATCGTAGAGCGGGCGCAGATAAGGATTCACTTTTTCCTGCAGCGTGCCGGGCAGAAATCCCAGGCGCTCCCCCGCCTCCACCGCCGGGCGCGCCAGAATAATGCGGCTGACTTCTTTGGAGAGCAGCGCATCGACGGCCATCGCCACGGCCAGATAGGTCTTGCCGGTCCCCGACGGCCCAATGCCAAACACCATGTCGTGACGTTCGATGGCATCGACATAGCTGCGTTGATTCAGGCTCTTCGGCGTGATCGATTTCTTTCCGAATGTCCGCGGACGCCCCGCTTCCGCCAGGCCTTTCAACGTGGCCGAGGGGTCCTGGCCCATGATGCGCAGAAATCCCTCGATTTCAGCGCTCTCAAAACGCGCCCCCTTTTCGACCAGCTCCGAGTAGTCCTCTACCAGACGTTTCGCCCGGCGCACGTTCCCTTCTTCACCCTCGATCTCCAGCGTCTCTTCCCCCAAGTGAGCGGATACTTTAAAGCTTCGCTCCAGCAATTTCAGGTTTCCATCGTATGTGCCGACGAGCGTCTGAAGTCCCTTTCGTATCGTGACACTGGTCATCATAGGTTTTGAAGTGTTCGACACGCCTCCATATCAAAAGATGCAAATGGCACGGGATTCGGCAGATGGCGGCCGGTTGGCAATCGTGGTAGGAAGGTGCCCGTTCATTAAATCATTACTACGATAATCAATGCCGGGGGGAAAGTCAAGGCGGGGTCGTGGTGTCATTTGCTGTGGCACGGCCAAATCTTGGCCGTGACCGTTCACGCGCGGGACCCCCGTGCCACTTCCAAATGACACCACGACCCAAGGTGGAGCCCGGTAGTGTTCTAAAAGTGCGTTAGTTGGTGGCGGCCTCGGGAGAGGGGGACTTCCGCTAAAAGGTCAAAGGGGGAGGGCCGCGAGTTATTCAACGAAAGTCCGTCGGGTCCAGGTGGGAAACTTGCGAGGCTTGATTGGCGGGACGGCTCCCCCTTTACGTCACCCATTTCTCTCTCATGGATCTGGCGTCCACACTTATGTAATGCGTCAATACAGGGGATACGTCAAGGAACTTTAGTACTATGCGGGAATGCCAGACGCAATTTTGGGGTTTGTAATCCGGCACGCACGGAGCGCAGCCGTCAGGATTTCAACCACCCCGTCGCTCAGCGCGCCACCCCTCCTCATCTGAGGAGGGGAGTTCTCCCGCCAACTGCCCTCCTGGTTCAGGAGGGGTGCCCGAAGGGCGGGGTACTCACAAGCGTTGCGGAATCTCCGCGACTACTCCCGCAGCGGGGAGCGCAGCGCAACCACCAGGATTTCAACCACCCCGTCGCTCAGCGCGCCACCCCTCCTCATCTGAGGAGGGGAGTTCTACGGCCAACTCCCCTCCTGCTTCAGGAGGGGTGCCCGAAGGGCGGGGTGGTCACAAGCGTTGCGGAGTCTCCGCGACTACTCCCGCAGCGGGTAGCGGAGCGCGGCCTCTGGCCGCAACCAATCACGTCCTGTAGGGGCTGGGCCGCCCTGCCCAAGGGCACATTGTAGGGCCGAACGGCGTTCGGCCGAGGGCCAGCGCCACTGGCCCCTACACGTTTGGTTGCCGCTAAGCCGCGCTGGGCTGCCCGATCATACACCACGAAAAGGCTATGTCCCTGGCACGAACGGCCCATTGCCCCTTTTCAATTTAGGGTGAGAATAGTATTTATGGTCGGTCATAATGGCCGCCCGAAAAGTCACCAATCGCACGGGAACTTGACCGAAACGGAAGACAGTGGACGGCGAGAGGGCAAAAAAAAGCGCATGAACCAACTTCTGCATGACACTAGGCGAAATGATCTGTTGGGGGGAAGCCCGCACAAATTCGCCGAAGGGAAAGTTAAGCGGGCGCCCGATGCTCCCTTCCCAGCCGAAACAGAGGTCATTGAAGGTTTGCTGGAATGTCAGCAATGCGGCTTTCAGGAATTAGCGCGGCTGACCCTGGAGCAATACAAAACTCTGGCGCGACAGCCGTTCCTCAAGAGAGAATGTGCACGGTGTGCGGCCACGACCAAGTGGGCCTACAGTTATGTCGACGCTCAGAATGAGTTTCTGGGTGAACCTATGCCGGCCTCCGGGCCTCCTCCTTCCACCCGAACCATCGAGAAGCGCAGTGCCCGACGCCTCGCCATCAAACTGCGCGTCCGCATTCGATTGGATAATGGGCGGGAAGAGATCGCACATACGGAAAACCTCTCGAGAATCGGCGTGTGCTTCATCTCCAAGGCAACGATGAACATGGGAGAGTTCATTCGACTCGTTTTCGTAACCACCGGGCTGGGCGGCAGAACGGAGATTTTGGGGCGAATCGTCAGGCGGCAAGAGCTGCCAGGGAAGAATCGAACCATGTACGGAGTGTACCTGGAAAAGCGTTCCTGAGATCGAGTCTCACACCGGCCGGGCAATGCAAGGTTTTGGGACCTGGCCCCAACATCGTTTTCCCCATGGAAGTCCCCCCCATGGAGAACAAAAAGCGCGGACCTTCCAAGCAGGTCCGCGCTACCTTTGCCGCATCGCGGGGCCAGGTTTTTCCCCAGGCTGTTAAGCCTCACTGTTTCAGGATTTCCCGCGCCGCCGTGTAGCCGCTTTGCACGGCGCCTTCAATAGTGGCGGGCAGGCCCGTGGCGGTCCAATCGCCCGCTAGAAAAAACCCCCTCACCGGGGTCCGTGCCGGCGGCCGCATCGGCTCAGTTTCCGGGCGCGGCGAAAAGGTTGCGAAGCGCTCCTTGATGACCAGCGAATGGAGCAACTTTGCCTGGCGGGCGGCCGGCAGCAATACGCCGAGATCTGCAAGGGCGATGGCCAACAACTCCTCCTTCGACCGGCTCACCTGCTCGTGCGCGCCGCTCAGCACCAACGAGTAATAGTGGTCCTTCGTGCCCAAAATTCGGCCCTTGTTGAACAGCCATTGAATCGTCGTCCCCCGCAGCCCCGCAAACTCGAGCTCGGTCAGGGGTGCGTCAAACCAAAGGTTGAGGGAGATGATGGGGGCGGGATGGAGCGCCAGCCCGCCAGCGAAAAAGGGCTCGGCCCGCAGCAGATCCCCCGGCAGGAGGCTCGCGATTTGCAGCCACGGCACGGCAGAGACGACCATGGCGGCCTCGAGCGTTTGCCCGTTGCCCAATTCCACGCCCCGGCAAACGCCCTCCGCAACGAGCAACTGCTTAACGTTGTGCTCCGTTTCCACGCGCCCGCCGTGCGCTTGGATATACGCCGCGGCGGCCGCCGTGTAGCACTCGCCGAGGCCCACGCGCGCCATGCCCAGACGCGAGTCCGCGGGTGAGGTGAAGAGCGCCAAGCGCAGCACACGCTCGAAAAGCCGCGCCGAAGCGATGCGCGGGTCTTCGTTCATCGCCGCGATGCACAGCAGGTCCCAGAAATCGCGGCGCAGCATCGGCGATTGTCCCCGCCGGGTGAGCCACGCCGCGACGCTTTCCCCAGGCGTAGCATCGGTGTCCGGTTTCGCCGCGCGCAGGACATTCCCCAAACGCAGGACTTCCAATTTTTCTTTCCAGGAAAAGCTCCGGGAGCCAAGGACGCCCAAAAGCAGATGCCATGGCGAAGGCCAATCCGGGCAGTCGAGCCGCGTAAGCCGCCCGCCCCGATCGAGGAAAGGCACGGCAAGCCGCGGCTGAAATTGAACCCGATCGAGAGTTCCGATGGTCGCGAGAAACCTAATCGTCGAGTGGTAGCAACCCATGAAGAGGTGCTGGCCATTGTCCACGACGGAACCGGTGGTGGGATCGCAAAACGACCGGGCCCGCCCGCCAAGATGCGGTTTTTGTTCGAGCAAGTGCACTTTCCTGCCCGCCTCGGCCAGCGCCACACCCGCCGCCAGGCCCGCAAAACCGCCACCGATGATGAGGATGTCGTCAGACATGGGAAAAAGGAGCCAGGAGCCAGAATTTGTGATTTAGCGATTGGTGATTTGTGATTTTCAATCACCCGATCACCAATCACTCAATCACCAATCCGTTGATTCTGACTCCCAGCTCCTGGCTCCTGGCTCCTACTTCTGCCACTCCCCTCCTAAGTAAACTCTCAGTGCCGTCCAGAGCTTGAGCGGGCGCGAGAGCCGCACGCGCTTGCCGAAAACGTTGTAACAGCGCTTCTGGATTCTGTCCAGGACCCGCCAGTAAATTGCCGCCATGATTTCCGCCGCGATCATCGACCGCCTGTCCTCCGGGGGCAGCATCTGGCGAGCCAGGTCGAAGTAGTGCCGCGCGCGGTCACATTCAAATTGCATCAACTCGATAAAGGGATCATTGTAAGCAGCGGCGAGCAATTCGCCCGGGCGGATGCCGAAGCGGTCCAAATCCTCCTGCGGAATGTAGATGCGCCGGCGCTCGGCGTCGCGCTGAATGTCCCGCAGGATATTGACGAGCTGGAGGGCCTTGCCCAGGTTGACGGCGTAATCCCGCGTGCGGGGATTGTGATAGCCAAAGATTTCGATACAAATGAGCCCGATGGTGGAGGCCACGCGGTAGCAATACAGAGACAGATCATCGAATGTTTCGTAATGCGTTTGGCTTAAATCCATCTCCAGGCCCAGGATCAAGTCTTCAAACGGCTGCCGGGGAATCTTGAAACGTTGGATGCTTTCCGCGAGCGCGCGCAGTTCCGGCGTATCCAGGCGATTTTCGTCCGCCCCATAGCACGCCTCGAGCGCCTGGCGATACGCGGCGAGGGCTGCGGCGGCGTCCGCCGGGCCGTGGCCGCCATCCACGATATCGTCACCGCGGCGGGCGAAGGCGTAAACTGCTTCAATGGCGCGACGCTTTTCGGGAGGAAGAAAAACAAAGGCGTAATAGAAATTCGTGACGCGCGCGTTGGTGAAATGAGACTGCCGGGAAGAAACGTTCATGATGGGTTGGAAACCACCGGAGTATGCTCGATCTTCGCCTCGAGCGGGGCGCGCCGGGCACGCCAATAGAGACCGAGAAAATCCCACTTGCCGAGCGCGGGCCGCCCGCGAAAGACATCATAGGAAGCGCCTTCAATCTTGGCGAGGATGGCCATGCCGCCCAGCCAGGTCAGCCGCAATTGCACGCGCAGCTCCGGCCGCACTTCCTCCGGCAACGGCCTTCCCCGCTCGAAAAGCTCCCGCGTGCGGGCAATCTCCAAGGCCAGCAATTCCTGCCAGCGCGCGTCGGCACGCCCGGCGCGTACATCCTCGAGTGTGTAGCCGAATCGCGCCATATCTTCCTGGGGCAGATAGACGCGGTCGCGGGCGATATCCACCGCCACGTCCTGCCAGAAATTGGTCAGTTGCAGCGCCGTACAGATGTTGTCGGAAAGCTCGAAGAGGCGCGCCTCGCGATGGCCGAAGAGCTCCAGCACCAGCCGGCCCACCGGGTTGGCGGAACAGGTGCAGTAAGCAAGCAGCGAAGCGAAGTTGGGATGACGGTTGACGGCCACGTCCGACTCAAAAGCACGCAGAAGGTTCTCAAAGTTTTCGCGCGAGAGTCCGAACCGTTCCGCGCTGTCATGCAGCGCCAGGAATACCGGATGATCGATCTTGCCGGCGTAAGAATCCGCCAGCTTGGCGCGCCAGGCGGCCAGCTTTTCGAGACGGCCCTCGACGCCCGGCTCGTCGGCAACGTCGTCAGCATAACGCGCGAACGCGTAAATCGCCGCCAGGGCGTCGCGCCGGTCACGCGGGACAAGATACGAGGCCGTGGGAAAATTCTCGTAATGACGGCGCGCCAGGCGGCGGCACTCCGCATAAGCGGCACGCAACTCGGTTTTAGAAGCACCCATACTGGCTAATTCACATTGAGGGTCAGACCGGTGCTGTTCGTCAGTGAGCCCGCTGTACCCGTGACGGTCACGATCCACGACCCCGCCTGTGTTCCGGTTACCGTCTGAATGGCTTGTTGGCTGCCTCCGCAGGCGGCCCAGGTCAGGATCAACCCCAAGGCTGCGGGCAGCAACAACCAGCGCCACTTGGCCTTTCGGCGCAAGGCCAGGGCCATGCCGACGAGCGCCATAAGGCTCAGCCCCCAGAGGGCTAGCGGCACACGCGGCCCTCTAAGCGCCGGAGGGAGGGGCTTCGGCCGAGGCGACAGTTCCGAGCCGGCCTGGGTGGTCACGCTGACCATGATGGGTACGGATTGGGTTCCGTTCAGCGGCGTCGAGGTAGGACTAACGCTGCATGTGGCATCATTCGCCGCCGTGGTGCAGGTCAAGGAAGGGGCCTGATTATATCCGCCTACCGGCACAATATTTAGATTGAAGTTCCCCGTCTGGCCCGGGTTCACGGTAGCCGTTGTCGTGGTCGCCGCGAACGCGAAAGCCTGGCCGGTTCCGGACACCGCCAGGATCACGTTCGAGGCAGTGTAGTTGCTATTCAAAACAATGCCTTCTTGTAAGAGCCCGTTTTTCCCTAGGCCGGCTGAAGCGAGGGTGTCAGAAAGGGTCGGCGCGAAGGTCACATTCACGGTGCAGAACGCACCGGCCGCGAGCGGTGCGCCAACGCAGTTGTCTTTTTCCGTAAAGTCGGGGGCGGTGGTCAAGCTGAAGCCCGAGATGGTTAACGTGGCGCCAGTATTGTTGGTCAAGGTTACGGCTTGGGAAGCACTCGTGCTGCCGGCCACCTGCGGAGCCGCAAAGGCCAGCGGGTTGGGGCTAAAGGCCGGGGGGCCGGGATCACTCCCGTCACCGAAAAGTTCTACGCTGAGGGTGGCGCTCCCTGTGTCGCTGCTAGTCGCAATGGTCAGCACCCCCAAGCGGTGGCCCGTGGCCGGAGGCGTGAAGGTGACCGCAATGGTGCAACTCGCAAAGGCCGCGAGCGTGGCGCCGCAGGTGTCAGAGGCGCTGAAGTCAACGCTGGTCGTGATGCCGGCCAGAGTAAGCGGCCCGCCACCCAGGTTTGACAGGCTCACAGAGCGCGCCGCGCTTGCCGTGCGCCGCAACTGCGAGCCGAAGCTGAGGCGCGGCGTGGAAACCGCGGCGCTGGGTGGCGACACGGTGAACCCATAGGCGGCGATGTTGCTGATTAGGGAAACGCCCGGCGCGTGGGAGGCGGCGGAACTCGCCCCCTGCCCGTCGCTCGAGAAGGCGTAAAGCACGTGGAAGCCCGGCACAAGCGCCGGTGTTGAGCCGCTATAACGCGCGCCATCCACGCTGCTCGCAGCTTGCCACGGCCCTTGCCAGGTGTCCACTTGATATAGCAGGTGACTGGGGGCGGCCAGCCTCAGGGACGGGGAACTTGTGGCTGAGAACTCGAGCTGCGGCGCGAGACGAGTGCTAAGGTCGTCGGCGAGCGGCAGGACGCTGGCCTGCAACAAGCTTGCGTGGACCGGTTGCTCGGGCAGAATCGTGAGGCTCGAGCTGCCCTGATTCGATACATAGACCTTACCGGTGAGCGGGTTGATGGCCACGGCATGAGGTTTAAGCGCCTCCGCGCCGGCTAGGGTGGTCGCAACGCCGCTCACTCCGTCAATCACCGCGATGTTCCCGCTGGATTGGCCCGCCACGTAGATTTTGTTCGAGGCGGGGTTGACCGCCAGATCGATGGGTGTGCGCAGGTTCCCCAAAGTGACCGTGGTGGTCGAATGGGTCAGGCCATCGATCACGGTCACCGTGTTGTCCTTGAAGTTGGCAACGTAAGCCCGGTTGGTGATGGGATTCACCGCCACCGTTCGCGGGCCGTTCCCGACCGCCACCGTCGCGACGGCGCTGCCGGTCGAGCCATCGATTACGGTCACGGTGTTATCGCCCGCGTTTACGACATAGACCCGATTGGTCACAGGGTTCACCGCCAAATTACGCGGAGAATGGCCCACGGCAACGAGGCTCGCGGCGCTGGTCGCGCCGTCTATCATCACCAGGCTGTTGCCGCTCGGGCTCGACGCATAGATGGTGTTGGTGACCGGATTGACAGCCACCGCTGCCGGCGTCACTCCCAAGACGATTGTGTTGAGGACGCTGCCGGCCGTCCCATCGATCACGGCAAGCGCGTCCTGGCTCGCGGTCGCAACATAGATCCGGTTAGTGGCAGGGTTCACGGCCACGCCCCGCGGAGACCCTCCCAGGTCAATCGTGGTGGGCGCGTTCGTGGCCCCGTCGACTACGGTGACGGACCGGTCGCCGAAGTTCGCGACGTAGACCTTGTTAGTGAGCGGGTTCAAGGCCAAAGCGCGCGGCGAATTCCCCGTAGCCACGTCCGTGGTGGTGCGGGTAGTGTCATCGAGCACCGTCACGCGGTTCGAGCCCGGCGAGGCAACATAGATTTTGTCCGCCGCAGGATTCACCAACACCGCGGTAGGGTTGCTGCCCACGCTGGCCTTGGAGAGAGTATTGGTTGCCCCGTCGATCACCGAGACGGTGTTGCTGCTCTCGCTCGCCACGTAAATCTTGTTGGTGACGATGTCAACTGCGAGAGCCGTGGGACCTGCTCCCACGGCGAGGGTGGTCGAGTGGCCGCTCGCAGCATCGATGGCGGTCACCGTGTTGTCACCGGCGTTGGCCGTGTAGATTTGCCCGGTCGCGGAATTGAAAGCCACCGCCAGGGGGTGCGCTCCCACGGCGACGGAAGCCACCACCGTGTCGGTCGTGCCGTCGATCACCGTGACCTGATTCTGCTCACCCGCGACCGCATAGACACGGTTGCCGGCGGAATCAAGGGCCAACGTCGTTACACCCGCTCCCACCGCCACCAGCGAGGTGAGGCGCGTACTTTCATCGATCACCGCGACGCGGCCCGTGCCCTGACATGCCACGTAAACCTTGTGGGTTACCGAATTCACGCCCACCGCCACGGGGCTGCTTCCGGCACCCGTGGAGATTTTGGCCGTAGAGTTGTCAGCGCCATTCACGACCGTGACACTGTCACTCGCACGGTTCGCAACATAGATACGGTTGGCCGACGAATCCACGGCCACGTCGCTCGGTGAGCCTCCCACGCTGAGGGTGGCGATGACCGTATCGCTGGCCCCGTCAATCACCGCAACCGTGCCCGTTGCCCCCTGGCTGGCCACATAAACCCGATTGGTTAGGGGATTCACGGCCAGCGCGGAAGGGGAGTTTCCCACGGCAAGCGTCGTCATCTGGCGGATGTCTCCATCAATAACCGTCACGGTGCCATCAGCGTGGGAATTCGCCACATAGATCTTGTTGGTGACCGGGTTCACGGCCAGAGCCTGCGGATTGCTCCCTACCGCGATAGTCATCGCCGAGTGCGTAGCGCCATCGATGATCGTCAACGTGCCGTCGCCTGCATTCGCGACATAAACCCGATTGGTCACGGGGTTGACCCCGATGGCATGGGGATTGTTCCCCGTCGGAACCGAGTCCGTCACCCATTGGGCATGGGCGGGCAGGACGGGCAGCATCATCAGAGCGGTCAGGATGATAAGGGCGAGATAATGGGGGACATTCATAGTGAGCGCGGGGGGCGGGGCGGGGTTTCCGCAACCTGCGACTTTCGCATATGAGGGTTGTTTGCCATCCATAGGTCAGCCTCCTCGCACTAGCCTTCAGAGTTGTATAGTTGAAACCGCCTGCGATGCTCGAGTCCACATTATATCCTGAGTCGCGCATCTTGGAGGCAAGGACCGGCCGTTCGGGGTCCGCGCGAGTGTCCATCGGGGACGAACCACCGACGCGAGCCGCCCGGCGTTACCCCTGTTGACGGGATTCGATTTGGCGGATTTTTAGATACAGGCCAACGATGGCCACGAGGATAGTGATGAGGGAAATTCCCAGGCCTTTGCGGCGGACGTTCAATTCCGCCAGGGCCGCAACGCCCGCCTGGTCCGCGTGGGCGGCGATTTCAAGACCGGGCTTCGTGATCTTCTCGACTTCTGCATCGCGGAAGGTATGAACATCGACCCGCGCTTTGATCAGAGCCTCGTGCGCGCTGGAGAGCTCGATCTTGGGGTTTGAGACCTCCATCCCGGCGCGCTCCGCAGTATCGAGAACGTCCTCGGCGCGCGTGATGCCGAGGTTCAGCCGCGCCAAGTCCTGGGCCATGGCTTGCGCGCTCCGGTAACCCGCATCGCCGGAAGAGTGGCAGGTGGTACAGACCGAATTGGGCCCGACCCCGACCCAATCATCCGAAGGTTTCACGATGGCGTGGTTCGAGTGGCACTGCACGCAGCCCGGCAATCCCATTTTTGCGAAGGCGGCTTGATGGGGGCTTTTTTCAAAAAGCTGGGCAAAGAAAACGTGGCAGGTTCCGCAGACGTTGGCCACCGAGCCGACGCCGGGAGGAGTGGCGCCGTGGTTGCCGTGGCACGTGGTGCAGGTGGGCGCCGAGGTGTCGCCCTGAGCCAGCGTCGCGGCGTGGACGCTCTTCTTATAGTTCGCCACCTGGTCGGTGGGAATCTTGTAGTCCTTCATGTAGGCGGCGTTAGAGTGGCAGCGTCCGCACGTCGCCGCCACGTTCGTGGGGTAGACCGGCGCCCGCGTGTCGGAGACCGCAAGAATGTTATGGACGCTGTGGCAATCCACACAAGTGGCCACCTTGGCGTCACCTTGCTTCAAGCGTTTGCCGTGCACACTGGTGAGGTACTGGCTCAACTGGTCGGCGCGCATTTTGGGATTGAAGCGGTGCATGTAAGCGATGTCGGAGTGACAGCGGGCGCAGAGGTCCGGAATGAGGGCCTTTTTCGGAACTCCCCGAAAGCCTTTCGCAGGACTCATGGCATTCGGGGAGTCATCGTTGGGGTCACCACCATGGCAGTCTACACAGGTCAATCCGGCCTGATGATGAACGTCACCATCGAAAAATTTGGCCGGATTCAAAACCCGGGCGTCTTCCATCAACAAATGGCAGCTCATGCAGGAGTTCTTGCCGGAATCCGCCGCCCGGGCGGAACCTACTGCGCCGATCAACACCAGCAGCGTTGCAACCGCAGTTTTCATAACAATCCAGGTGGCGGCCGGAAGCTTCGCCGCCATGGGGCGAGTTCGATTCGCCGCTACCGCCTCAAACTGACCGACTATCTTAAAGCCAGCCATGAAAGAACGATCATGTACCCGATTACGAAGATGCCCAAGCCGGTAAAGAACCGGGTGAGTGGCGCGAATCCCACGCGCCGGTCGAGGAACGGAATGGCCACCCAAATCAGGGCGGCGGCGGAGAATCCGAATATGCCCAGCAATTCGCCGTCGATGAAAAAGACCTTCGCGGGGATGTACTTCAACGTCTGAAACACAAAGAGGAAATACCATTCCGGCCGGATGCCTGCCGGAGCCGCGGCGAAAGGATCGGCTTTCACTCCCAACTCCCAAGGGAAGATGGCAGCGAGCGCACCCAGAACGCCCAGCGCGGCGTACCAGCCGATGGCGTCGCGCAAGAAAAAATTGGGGACGAAGGGCATGGAGCGGCGCGGCTGGCGGCCTTCCGCGATGGCCCGCTCCACGCCTGGCGGCACACTCATTCCCAGGGTTTGCACCAAAAGCAGATGGAGGGCCAGCAGCGTGGTCGCCAGTCCGGGAAGGACCGCCACGTGGAACCCGAAGAATCGCGTCAAGGTCGCGCCGGTCACTTCATCACCGCCGCGCAGAAAAACCAGAAACCACTTTCCCACAATCGGAATGGAACCGGCCATCTCCGTCCCGACTTTGGTGGCGAAGAAGGCCAGGGTGTTCCAGGGAAGCAAGTAACCGCTAAAACCGAACCCCATGACGATGAAGAGCAGGAGCATCCCTGTGATCCAGGTGAGTTCGCGCGGCTTGCGATAGGCTTTCAAGAAATAAACGCTGAACATGTGGATGAAGGCCGCCAGGATCATCAGGTTGGCGGACCAACTGTGCACGGACCGTATCAGCCAGCCGAAGCGCACCTGCGTCATCAGGTACTGAACGCTCTCAAAGGCGTCGTTGGGGGTGGGACGGTAATACAGCAGCAGCAGGATACCGGTCAGCACCTGAACGACGAACAAGAACAGGGTCATGCCGCCAAAGTAGTACCACACGGAATGTTTGTGGATCGGAACCGTCTTGTGGCGGAGGAATTCTTCGATGCTTCCGGCGCCGAACCGTTCGTCAAGCCAGTCAAGTGTGCGGCGAAAGAGGGAGCTCATGGCTAGGAATTGCGGGTGACCACCACGTCCTCACCTTGCACGTGAACCTCAAATGTTTCGAGAGGGCGAGGCGGCGGGCCGCTCACGTTCCGTCCTTCCAGATCATAGAGTCCATTATGACAAGCGCACCAAATTTCGTGCAGATCATCACGGTATTGAACGGTGCAGTTCAAGTGGGTGCAGACCGCGGAGAAGGCGCGAAACGTACCGTCCGGCATCCGCACCAACAGGCCGGGCTTTGACCCGAATTTGAAAATCTTTCCGGTGTTGTTTTTGAGCTCGGCGACCTTGGCGGCGACCACCGATCGGTTGGTGGATTCGGCCACCGGGGGAGGGATGATGTAGCGAATGGCCGGGTAAAGGAAAGAGACCACGGAAGCGGCAAGGCCGCTCCCCAGGATGACGGTCACCCATCTCCGATCGGGGTGGGGGCTGGGGTTTTGCTCAGGAGCAGACATGCGAACACCCTCAATTCCGTCTGAGGCACGGAGACACAACACCTGAAATGCGAGGTGCTGTGCACGCCGGGCCTTTCATCCCTCGTCGTCGAGCCTGAGGAAGGGCGGGCGTTTGCCCGCTTCCCTCCCCTCAGTGATGAGCAATCCCGGCTAACTGCTCGCCGGGGCCTTGCACTTTTCCAGCGAATGATTATTCTCTTTGTAACACTTCCCGGTGTCGTTCAGGTCGGGTTTTCCCGGTGTGACATGGCAATACTTGCAACCTTTGCCTTCCTTCTTGGCATACTCAGGCTTGGCGGTAGCGAGGGTCAGCAGTGACCCACTTAGGATGGCAACGGAAACCAAAACCTTCAATAGCCTCATGGACTCCTCCTGGGGGCGGATTTTATATCGTCTATCGACTTAAAAGAAAACAAAATTCTATCAGCAAGATTACGGCCAACGCCTAATTTCCTCCGGCCAGTTCGTGCAGAATCTTGGGATCGGGTTCGTCCATGGCCAGCAGCGAGTGGCAGGCGTTGCAATCTTGCGTGATTTCCTTCCCGCTTTTCGACTTGTGATTGCCGTCGTGGCAGCGAAAGCAGCCGGGAAAATCCGTGTGGCCCAGGTTGTTGGCATAGGTCCCCCAGGTGATGTTCATTTCGGGGAAGACGTTTCCCTGATAAATGTATAAGATCCCCTTCGCCGCCTGTTCAATCTGCATGCGCTGGGAATTGTAAAGGGCGGAGTAATTCTTCCGATAGTATTCGCGCAGAGCTTGGGGCAACTCGGTCTGAGCCTCCAGGCGACTGCGGTAATTACGCTTCAGAAGATCAACGGCCACTTTGTGAATGAAGGGAAGCGAAGCACCGATGCGGCCGGCCGCCATTTCCCGGTTCACGGCGTTTTCCGGCAGATCGAACGTATGAGTGGGCCGGTTGTGGCAGTCCATGCAATCCATCGTGCGCCGGTCACCACGCGCCACCGAGTCCGCCTTGGGCGGTATCTCCGTCGAGGCGTACTCCGTCACCGTTCCATCTTCATTGCGATATCTCACCCAGGAAATCTCCTGCCGCTTGACGTCCGCCGCGAGGTAGGTCACCAAACCCAGATGACGGCCGTGAATCCCCACCAGTTTGAGGTCGGGGTTGCGCCCGCCGATGTGGACCATGAGGACGTCTTTGGTTTGGGAATTCTTCTCGTCATCGCCATACTTGGTCTTAATCACCAGCTTGTCGCCGGAAAAGCGTTCGGGCCAGTGGCACTGCTCGCAGGTTTCGCGCGCCGGGCGCAAATTGTGAATGGGCTCTGGAATGGGCCGGGGGTAGAGGTTGAAGGCCACGGCCAAAACCTGGTAGCTGCCGGAAATCTTGGAGCGCACAAACCACGGCGCCCCCGGCCCAATGTGGCACTCGACGCAAGCTACCCGCGCATGCGGAGACCGCTCGTAGGCCGTGTATTCCGGATCCATCACCGAGTGGCAGGTTTGGCCGCAGAACTGGGTCGACTCCATGAACTCCGTCCCGCTGTAAGTGGCAACCGCGAAAATGGGGACGTTGATGGCCGTCATGATGGCGACAAACATGATGGTACTGCGCACCCCGCGGTGGGACAAATTAACGTCGGGGTAAGTCCCCGGAAGTTCCCCCCGCCGCCGCTTCCCGCGATACTGCCGGTAAATCCCCAGCGGAATCAACACCAGGCCCAAGGCAAAGATCGCGGGCAAAATCATGTAAACCACAATCCCCGCGTAGGGGTTGGGCTGGAAACCGAAGATGAGTGAGGCAAGCGCCAGGACCAGCGTGATGCCGCTCGTTGTGGCCAAAACCACACCCGTGCGGCTGATCAGATTCTGACTAAGATAGACGGCAGGACGAATGAAGTGGGCAAGATCTTCGCGGAGCTTGCTCCAAGCTGACTGGGGATTACTCGGATTTGCGGCTTCCGGCAAAACCTAAGGTCCTTCTTTCCCTGAGGTCACTTTCCACGGACAGGGTGCACCCTCTAGGCGCGCCGTCCTGTACCTTACTCAAACGGTCGGGCTTCGTTGCCAGCCGTCTCCACGGCCAGCCATTATGACTTAGACCTGGCTAGAAGAGAAGTTAACCCGCCCCAGCGAATTGCCCGCCTATCTCCAGACCATGGGCCGCAAGGGTAAATTCGTGCATTCCATCTCTCTCCCTCGCGGCCCACGTTGCCGAGTTACTTGCTCTCGGGCGCCTTGTACCCTTCCAAGGAGTGGTCATGGTCCTTGTAGTATTTACCCGCGTCCGTCAGTTCCTTCATCTTCCCGGCCGGATGACAGAAGGTACAAGCCTTACCTTCCTTCTTGGCATACTCAGGCTTGCCTGAACTGAAAGGGACAGTTACAACAACCGCAAGGACTATCAGCAAAATTGTCTGAATGAGTTTCATAAATCAGGACCTCCTTGAGATTGGCGAGTGACCAAATTGGACATTTTGACTTAGAATTCACACGCCCCACCTTTTGATTGCACTCTGAATACCAGCATGATGTCGCTGTAATTTTTTTGTACAAGTAGGACATAGAAAAACTTAGCAGTCTCTCATGACGACCTAGTTGATTGCAAGGAAACCATTTGCGCGAAATCTCCGACACTTTTGCGGAAAATAACTCATCAAAATGTGGCGTTTCCTTACACGTGACTTTATGGCGATATCTTCCTCTGCCTTCATCCCCTTGAACCCAAAGCCTAATCGAGCTGCGTGTCGCGTGCAATTTTTAACTCCCATATCGACGACAAGATGGCACCATGTTTGCCCCATCACGCTTCGGGTGACATTAAGGCGAACGACATTTTACCCCAGTTGCCCCATATTTGGACTTTTTGGACACGGATTCATGAACCTGACTGTCGTTGGAATCAGCCATAAGACCTCACCGCTCGAAGTGCGTGAGCGTTTTACGTTGAATGAGCGGCGAATTCCGGAAGTTCTGCGCCGGCTTCAAGCGGAGCCGGAAATCGAAGAAGCGGTGATCATCTCCACGTGCAACCGGGTGGAATTTGTGTTCAACACCTTCGAAAAACAAGACGGGATGGCGGGGTTCAGGCGGTTTGCCGAATCGTTCTATGGCATCCGGTTGGACGAGTTCACGCACTGCTTCTATGTCCATCGCGATGAGGAAGCGCTACGCCATCTGTTCCGAGTGGCCTCAGGCCTTGATTCCATGGTGGTGGGCGAGCCGCAAGTCCTGGGCCAGGTCAAGCAAGCCTATTTTCTGGCGAAGGAGGCTGAGACCTGCGGGAGCGGGCTCGACTCCGTGTTCCACCGCGTGTTTAATACCGCCAAGCGGGTTCGCACGGAAACCCACGTGGCGGAGGCGCCGGTCTCCATCAGTTCCGCCGCGGTAGACTTGGCGGAGCAGGCCCTGGGCACGTTACAAGGCAAGACCGTGATGATCATCGGGGCCGGGCAGATGGGCGAACTGGCGGCGCGCCACCTGGTTTCGAAGGGCGCTGCGACGGTTCTGGTCAGCAATCGGACGCACGCGCACGCGGTCGCTCTGGCCCAGGAATTGCGCGGCCTGGCGGTGCTTTTCAGCGAGCTTTGGGAAGCCATGCGCGGCGTGGACATCGTCCTGAGTTCCACGGGCTGCCCGCACTTCATCATCACTCGCGATGACATGGAACGTCTGATGAAGGAACGCCACGGCCGCCCCATCTTTCTGATCGATATCGCCGTTCCTCGCGATGTTGACCCGGCCATCCGGGAAGTGTCGGGCTGCACGCTGGTCAACATCGACGGCCTCGAAGCCGTGACGAACCACAACCTCCTGGAACGGCAAAAGGCGCTGGAGGCTGCCCGTCGGATTTTGGACGAAGAAATCACGCTGTTCCGGGAACGCCAGGAACAGCTCAACGTCGTACCCACCATCGTTTCCTTGCGGCGGCGCGTTGAGGAGATCCGCCAGGCGGAAATGCGACGCATGCGGCGGATGTTCGGCGAGCTCACGCCGGAACAGGAGCGGGCGCTGGAAGCCTTGACGCACGGGTTGGTCAACAAGATCCTCCACACTCCCTTCACGGAGCTGAAGCAAGCCGCCTCGCGGCCGGACCGCTCGGAATTCATCGAAGTCGTCCGCACGATTTTCCATTTGCCAGTGGATTCGTCCAAGCCGGCTTCCGCCGCGGTGAACTAGGGCTCCCGTACCTGGTTGCCAGTGGGCTGGGGAAGCTGGTTGTGGCTGCCCTGGGACTCATCAAAAATGGCCTGCTTGAATTCTCCGACGAAGTTGTTATGCGTATCAACATGCTCCAGTGAGATGCCATCCTCGCCGTTGTTCCACGATTGATTGCCCTCGTAAAGCGTCTGCCGGACGAACCAGCAGAGGTAAGGCCCGTCCTGGCCGTTGTCATGCGCCCGGCTATAGCGCACGATTCCGCGCGTGGCGTACGTACCCAGGTGAATCCCCTCTTGGGCGTTGCCGGCCGCCTCACAATGATCGACGAGGGGATCATCCACGGACTGCAAGCTGATGCCGTCGCCGGGGTAGTTCGACGCCTTACAGTTGCTGAGGGTCAGGCGCTTGGCGTGATAGCATTGGAGAGCATGTACGTGCCGGCTTTGATGACAACGGTACCGCCGCCTGCTGCCGCTACGCGGTCGATGGCCTTCTGGATGGCGACGTTGTCACTGCCGATCACGTCGGCGTCGGCGCGGCCGACCGTGACGGTCATGCGCTGCCCCTGACTGAAGGCGGCAGAGGGACCGAGCACCGTGCTGAGCAGGATGAGTACCGGCGCGAGCGCACCGTGCTGGAGTTCGCAGCTTCGAGAGACCCGGGTTTCTATTGCGGTCATTGGCGCACCGGGTTGGGAAAACTGAGCAGATCCACTCGAACCTGATCTTTTCCACCTGATTTTCCCGATTCAGGTTGGCGTCGGCCGACGTGCGCGACCGTATAGATTATCCCGTTACGCCCGACCTCAATCGCCTGAGTGCCGAAGGGCCTCCGGCCGTCTTCTAGCTGGAGGACACCGTGGTCAATCATTCTCTTCGAAGGAATGTCGTAGGTGACAAGATGAATACCCAGGTCTCCCTCTTTGCCGGGGAGATCCCGCGCGGAGGGAGTACCGGTCAGGTAGTATATCGTGTGGTCGTCGGGCCCCAGCGTGAATCCCAGGTAGCCATATTTGAAACTGTCATACATACCGCTCGCACGCGTCACGTTTGAAACCAGCCGCGTCAGGACCTCCACTCTTTCCGCCTTGAGATCAAAGCGAAACAAGTAACCGGACCTCCCGTGGACCGCGTAGAAAACCTTTTCGGGTGGATACCAGATTACCTGCCGCCAGTTATAGCCCATGGTGCCTGGCTGTGCCGGGTTGAGATACCCGAAGACGTCTCTCCTCAGGCTGCAACCCTGGATCTTCTCAATTGAGTCGGTATCGTAGCGGTATCGGATAATGTCTCCGTCGGCGGTGGTGAAACAAGCAGAGCCATCTTCGGGATCGACGGCGATAGCGCGGCATATTACCCGAAATGTAGATCCCGGCGTGCCCTTCTCGCCTCCCACGGATACCGGGCCGAAGTTCTTAAGGTCGTGCGTGCGCAGGTCGTATCGAAAGAACAGGCCCGAAGGCCAAGTGATACCGTACAGGCGGCCCCGCTGAGCATCCATGGCGAAAGTTTGAAAACCTTCGCCTTCAGGGGCTTTGGCGAGGTTCTCAAACACACCCGTCTTCAGATCATAAGAAAGGAAGTGCGCGCCGGGATAAGGCTTATATCCCGCTGGTGGCGTGCCAATCAATTCCTGCCCGTGCGAGACCGCGTAGTAACCCACATGAGTAGCAAAGTATAGCTTGCCATTGAATTCCACGAATATGCTATGTCCCTTCCCCTGGGGAATCGCATGGAGCTCCTTCTCCCCCGCCGCTTCGGTCAAGTCCCCCACATGCTGGATTCTTTGCGTCGATGGATCCAGTGAGTACATCTGTGCCCCAATTTCCGCGGAACCCGACGCAAGGACGTAGTAGATTTTTCCATCGCTCGCCTGGAAACAAGCATTGTAATTATCATCGCTGAGGCTAAAACCGGAATCATAGAGGTGGGATTGAAGGATTCCAGGAGTAAACTCTGCCTCGGGCGGCATTCCCTGGCCACGCAGATTCCAGCCCGGCACGAGCGACAACAAAATTACAACCAGCAAATTTCCTATTACGACGCGATACTTCTTCATAAAGTCCCCGAAGCCTTTCCGATGACCGGATTAAACGCCATCCGATAAATGTGGACCTCGTACTCCTTCGCAAAGTCGTCCCGAAAAGTACCATTGGTAATCTCGATCTGCCGGTTCTCATCCAGAACGACGGCGGTCGAGTGCGGGGGGAAGTCGCGAAGCGTGAAGGTGGCGGTCGTGGCTCCGCCAGGACGAGCGGCGACGGTAAACAGGTAGGTACTGCCCTGCCCCCGCTTGAGCATCATGTCCACGGGCGTGTTTCCATTCGACGAGGAGACCCGCACTCCATTGGCAACGGAAGGGGTATTGAGCACGGGGGCGACGGAGGAGATTTGGCGGTCGAGGGCAGCCACCATCCCCGCCATGGCGGGGTCATGGAGCATGCCGGCAGGGTCCACGGGTGGGGAGAGGATATGACAAAAGTAGATGACTCCCATGCCGCCATGGATAATCAGCATCCACACTTCCGACTTGACCTGATCCGGTGAAGGTTTGCCGGCGTCGGTTCGGATGGCCGTTGTTTCCACCGCCTCGTAGACGGGTTTCCGGTAATTGGCCCAAGCCCTTAACTCATCCATCCCTTTGGCCACGTACCACAGCGGCTTATGGACGTTGATCGGATAACTGTCGTAAGAGACGATATCCGAGCCTTTGATGTATTCCGGGTAGTCTTCATAATGGCCGTTGCAGGGGCCCCGCAGCGGGTGGTGATAGTGCTTCTGGGTAAAGTCATCCACCGACTTTCCTACGCCCAGGTAGACGGGCCGCGTCGGTTCATTCTGCCTGTACTTTTTATAGACCTCGATGACCTCGGGCGGAGGAACACAGGGCCCATATCCCTTTCCCTCAGGGAGTTCCTGCGCGTTATCCGGCTCATCAATCTGGCCCCAGGCTTTGGTGACCGGCCCCCACTCGGCAATCAACTTGTTGCGCTCCTCGGCGACCTCCATCTGTTTATGCACGCCTAAATAAAAGACTCCCATCCCGGCAGCGGCCAATTGGCTTTCTGATGCTCGCCTGGGCACCGCCACGAAGAGGTTAATGCCGAGGGATTTGTAAGCCTCGGCATCGGAGGAATTCTGATACCAAACACCCAGCGGGAAATAACCCGGGTCACCGTTGGGCGATGGGCCATTGGACCATGGTTTGTAATATGCGGAGCCACCTTCCCAGGGAAGATAGGTATCCCCCTTGGGAACAGAGGCGGGTCGAAACACCACATCCACCCAATAGTTTGTTCCCTTCTGGGTTTTTGTAGGAAAGGCGCTTTGCGGGGTGTACTCGTACACGCCGTTTCCGCGGTCCACCGTATTCTGGAGCACTTCGAGCGTTCCGTTATCACGGCCCGCAACGAAGTACAGAGGGTCTGCCGAACAGTGCCCCGTGTTCGTATGATATGAAGCAACGTAGGTGGTATCGTCCTTAACGGCTATGCGCCGGGCGAACGTGACTTGCTGCCAGCCCGAGGAGGTCTCACCCGTAAAGGCCGCACTGGCCAGTTTGGCTCCAGTCTCCGACCATAACGTTCCTACGTGGCTGCCCGTATTGGCGTCCGCTTTATAAAACCGGATACCCGTGATCCAGCCCTTCACATGGGTCCGAAACTTGACCCCCACCTCAATGGCCGCCGAATCTCCACTATCGACGACCTCCGGCAACGCTTGTGAACCCCATAGGCTCGTCTCGGCCCACTCGGTGGCTCGGGAGTCATGCGGCAAACTGGCGGCTCGTGCCGCCCGCGAGGACTCCGAGGTCGAAATACCCAACACCGCTACCGCCAGGGTCACGAGAGAGAGGAGAAGCCGCCAGTCCTTGCACTTGCTCTTCCCACCCATTTTCATTCTCCTGATCGTTCAAAGATTCCAGGTTATTTCGGATGCTTGAGTTGGCGCCGGAGAAACTCAAAGGTTCCCACGCCATGGATCGTGTGTGGCCCATTAAAGAACTCCATGGTGGTACGGTCGGAAATCCCCATCTTGTCGTAGAAGCGGCGCACTTTAGCGTATTCGAAGGAAATCCATTCGTCCATTCCCACCCCATCGTCGTGACCGCGCTCGACCATGAAGGGCCGGGGGGCAATGAGATTTGCCAGCTCTCCATAATTGACAACGTTTGCAAAGTTGAATTCGTACATGTCGTATTCGCGCGTTAAAAGATAACTGTAACTCGTTTGGACATTGGTCGTTTTCCAAACCCACTCATTAAAGTCGCCCGAACAGATGGACAGGGCATACCGCTCCAAAAACGGCGGCACTCGAACCGCCGTCTTTCCGCCGTAAGAGAGACCATAAAACCCGATCCGCCCAGGATCAACAAAGCTCTGCTCAGCCAGCCAATTCAACGTTTGGTCGTGCTGGCCGATAATGAACGAATACAGCGCGAGCTTTAGCGGATGACCCATGCGCTGGATAATCCGAAACTGGTCCTCCCCAATGTAGGGATTCTGAGGAGAATAAGTTACAAAGCCCTCGTCGGCCAAGCTGGCAGCAAAATGGTGATAATAAGGAGAGTCGACCTTGGGATCCGCGACGTCCTGAGGGCGGCCCTCCAACCCATGCTGGCACACCACGACCGGCCGCCGCTCTCCCGGCTTAAGGTCTTTCGGGACCAGGAGAATCCCATAGGCGAAAACATCCGGCCAGACATCCAGAACCACCTCATAGCCCTGGAATTTAGGCGCGTCATAAACCAACCGCGTCCGGGGATTGGCAGGGAGACTGGGCGAAGGAAGACGGCCAATGACCTCCTCCCATAGGTAGTCTCTGTAGAACTTCGTAGTCTCTTTCCAACGCTCAGGAGACGAGGCGTCCGCTTTCGCCCAGAATTCCTTGCGCCGATCGGGCGATTTCCGTATCAGCGCCTGGGTGAAGCCCACCATTTGGTCGAACTGAGAACGCATCCGAGACTCAGGATCAAAGTTTTGGCGGGCATCGCGAGGCGCTTCCCTCACAGGTTCGAGCCGCCTGCGAACCCCCAGCGCGCGCAGGAGGGCTCGAAGCGCCTCTTCCGAACCGGGTTGCCCGTGCCCGCCCTCGCTCACCACAAGTTGGAGTTTTTGCTCAGCCTTCAAACCGGTAAAGAAAGGCCGTGCCCGGTCTACCTCCTGTTGAACTGAATCGGCGGGGGGAGAATCCAGCTTGCCGTTAGGACACGCATCTTGTTTATGGTCCTGTGTCACCGGCGGGGGCCCGGCCACTTCCGGCCCACGACTCGCTTCGACAATTAGGGCTCGAGGAGCAATGAGGCTCGCGAGTTCCGCATCACCGAACTCCCGAACCAGCCCCCAAACGTCCCGGTAAATAGGCTCTTTCCAAAGCCCCTCGCGCTGCTGGAAATAGCCGCTTACCAGGGTCGCATCGATCCGCGCATCGATCGCGCCACAGTAAAGGGCGAGCAACCCACCCTCCCCATAGCCCATCACCCCGACCGGGGCGGGCGGGGTCTCAATCTCGCTCGCGAACCAATCGATCGCCGCGAGCACCTTTTGTACTTCGAATCCGATAATGTGCCGGCCAACCTCGTAGGCCATCCGATAGATCCATTCCCGGTTGGGCTCGTTCGTCATGCCGATTCCCGGAATACCGGCGAATGTATCGTTCCGATTGATGAGGACCGGTATCATCACCTGGCAGCCGTTTTCCGCAAGACGCCGGGCGAACTGAGCCGCTGGCGGCACCCCTGGCTCGAGCCCTGCCAGCATCTCCGGGGTCCAGTCGGCGTCCGGAATTGCCACGATGCGAGCGAGGGGCCTTCCTTCTGGTTGTAAGAGCAATCCTTCGGCATCCAATCCACCAAAATCGGCAGCCACTCCATCGAGGACCGGCCAACGGACGGCATACACCTTGTAACCAGACGCTTGGGCGACCTCGGCGGATGTCGCCATGGTTCCCGCAAGTTGGGGAGACCGAACCCCGGTCCTTGCGTCCACCGCGCCGATGATCTGGCGAAAGCGTTCGCGGTTGGGCGAGACGGAGCGCTGGTAGGCCTCCGCCGACTCATAATCCCGCTGCCACAGTCGCCCTCGTTCTTGAGCTGCATCTTCGATCCGGCGCAGTAGAAACCGGTGAATTCCATCCACCATCTGTGCCGCTAAATCCCCTTGCATAGTCAGGTGGGCAGTACCCGGCAGTACGGCCTCCGATGTCGCCTGAACATTGCCACCCGGGCCTTCTTCGCCTCTTCTCTCCACCTCCGTGCCTGTCACTTTGAGAAGCCGAGAAGAAAGACCCAGCGTCAACGTCGCCTTGCTCGAATCAATTAGAAATGCTCGCCGGTTCATTTTTCTCCCGCCCGTTTTTTGTTATCGAGGCTCATCCAATCTAAGTAGACTGCCAAGCTACACCCTCTTATGCCTGAGCTAGAGGTTCGGGGCGGCGTGAGGGGGGGCCGATTTTCGGCGCTGTCCTAAGTTGGGCGTAGCGCCGCCATCTTGGCGGCTCAATGCCGGCTGGAAGCCGGCGCTACATCTGAAATCAGAACAGCACTCGATTTCCGCACAGCTTGCAACCATCTCTGGTTTCCCGCTACTTGTTTTCCTTCTCTTTAGCATCTTCCGGCGGTTCCAGTGCTCCTGGCATCAGCTTGAGCGGAGCCAAGCGCTGCTCTTCCAGTTCGGGATGGGGCAGGGGCTTGCGCGGCAGCATCTGGTCGCGCATGGCGGTGTTGTACACGAAGATCGCCTCCACGGTTGCGGCCTGCGCCAGGTCGGTGGGCTGCAAGCGTTCATAGGTATCCATGTTGGAATGATGCGACCGCGACTCGTAGTCGAGTGGGTCCTGGATGAACTGGAAGCCCGGGATCCCGACAGCATCAAACGATAGGTGATCGGTGCCGCCGGTGTTGCGGGCGCTGAGGGTGGTGAAGCCGAGGTCTTTCAGCGGCTCCATCCATTGCGCAAAAATGGAGGCCGCAGCGCCGTTCTCTTGCAGATAGATCCCCAGGATTTTGCCGGTGCCATTATCCACATTGAAGTAGCCGGAAACTTTCTTTTGCTCAGGTTTGATTACGAGGGGGCCGGCAGGTTTGCGGTACCCCGCGGGCAGCTCCAGTTGATCGGGAGCGGTGGAGAGGGGCACGTATCCGAAATGCTCTTTCACGTAGCCGAGGGAACCCAAAAGTCCCTGCTCTTCCCCACTCCACAGGCCAATGCGGATAGTGCGCCGCGGCTTGACTTCGAGCGCGCGCAAGATCCGCATGACTTCCAGAGCAACCACCGTGCCGGCGCCGTTGTCGGTCGCCCCGGTCGCCGACGCCCACGAGTCGATATGGCCACCCACCATGACCACCTCATCTTGCAACTTGGGATCAGTGCCGGGAATTTCGGCGAGAGTGTCAAAGCCATGCTCATGGTCGCCCGAATACTTAACGTCCACATTCATTTCAATGCCCACTGGAACATGCGCTTTGAGCAGGCGATAAACGCGTCCGTAGTTCTCGATCGCCGTTACCACGATCGGAAGGGGGTTGGCGCGCTCGCGCCTATAAGGCAACCAACTCAAGCCCTGCCGGTAATCATCGAACATCGTGCCACCGGAGCCGCCGCTGTTAAGGCCATCGCGGCTGGGAACAATAACCGCTAAAGCTTGCTCCGAGGCCAAGAACTTCCCGATTTTCTCCTGAAGGGTAAATCTCTTAACCGCCTCCTGAACGCTTACTGATCGCGGCCTGGCTTTTTCTAAGGGGAAATCCACAATACTGGCGAGATCCTTTTCGTTCAGGCGCGTGAACAGCGGCTTATCCACCGGACGCACTTCGCGCATCTCTCCGAGCAGAACGATTTTCCCTGCCAGCTTGCCTTTGTACCTGTCGAAATCTTTCTCCTCCTTGATATCAACCCAAATGGCTTGGGCATTGATTGCGCCGTTGGTCGAGGGCGACCAGGGCACGGCCTGGGCGATGAAAACCGCTGTGTCCGGTGAGGTCATCCGCACCCAGGTGTTGAGCTGCTGCCACCCCATGCCGAACTCACCCCAATCTTCCAGATGGGCGTTGCTGCAACCCATCGCCGCCAGTTGGTCGCGCGTCCACTCGTTGGCCCGGTGCAGGTTGGGCGAGCCGGTAAGGCGCGGGCCAATGCCATCCATGAGAGCGGAGGCGAAATCCATCACATGCGAGTGGGCCAGGCCTTCGTCGCGAATACGCTGGTACATGGTGTAGTCGAGATTCTCTTGCGCAGGCTGCGGCATTTCGTACGAGGGCTTGTCAGCTTCGGGCGCGGCAGCCTTCTCTTTGTTCTTGTCGGCTGCCGAGACGGAGAGCGGCAGGGCGAAGCAGAGGAGCAAAATGAATTTAATCCGGAAAGAGTTATGGAATCGCATGTATTGGTGTCCCCCATCACGGACGCAAGATCATAGCGCCGGGCGTGAGTCCTCAGGTGAATGTGTACTCCAAAAATCCTGCGGGCGCTACCACTTTAGCCCGACGTCACGTCTCCTGTTTCCTTCCGCAGTTCCTGAAGCCGTCCCATCAGTTGCCGGAATAAATCCGCGGAGCCCGGCTCCCCGTACAGGTTATGAAGCTCAGCCGGATCGTTTTGGAGGTCGTAGAGCTCGAATTCCTGAGGCGGTAAATAATAGTGAATCAGCTTGTAGCGGTCGGTCCGGACTCCCCGGTGCGGTTTGACCATGTTATCTTCGGGGTATTCGTAATACTCGTACAGCCAGTCCTTGCGCCATGCGGTGGCCTCCGAACCTTTCAGCAGGGGGACCAGGCTATTACCCTGCACGTGCTCGGGCACTTCGATTCCCGCCAGGTCAAGAACCGTGGGAGCTAGATCCAGATTGAGCACCATCTTTTCCTCGACGGTACCCGCTTTGACTAGCTTTGGGTAACGAACTAACAGCGGGACACGAATCGACGGCTCGTGCATAAAGCGCTTGTCGTAGAAGCGCCATTCGCCGAGGAAGTACCCATGATCGGAGGTCAGCAAAATCACCGTGTCTTCGAGCTTGCCTGTCTTCTCGATCGCCGCCAGAAGGCTGGAAAAGTTCTGATCGTTATTAACCACGCCGGCGTAGTGGTCCTTGACTATTTCCTCGAGCGATCGCGGGTCATCATCCCCTAGGATCGTCGTGCCAATCTTGTTGTTCGCCTCCGGGAAGGCGCGCGGTTTGCCCGGATAGCCTTTCAGGTCGTCGTCGAAGGTCGCGGGCTTGGGTATGGGAACCCCGTTGTAGAGATCGAGATTGCGCCGCGAACGATAAAATGGATCATGAGGAGCCTGGAACATAAAAAGGCAGAAGAAGGGCCTCTCCCGTTTTTGCAAAAGCCACGAGACCGCCCGCTCCGTCACGACGTCATCCACGTAGCCTTGATAGACGTGGGGTTCCCCGATCTGTCCCCCTGAGCCTTGAGCGATCCTGGGATGATAATAGTTGGTCGCGGCGGCATCGAAGCCGAAGTAATCGCCCCAATGGCGATCTGTCAGAGTTTTCCCCACGTGGACCTTGCCAAAGAAGGCGACTTCGTAGTCCGCCTCGTGCAGCAGGTCGGTAAAGATCGGAATGTGAGCAGGAACCCGGCGGTGTTCGTTATCGAGGCAGCCGGTAGTGTGCGAATAAAGACCCGTGAGGATAGTAGCCCGGGAAGGGGCGCACAGGGCATTTACGACGAAAGCGTTCTTAAAGCGCATGCCCTCCTCCCCGATGCGGTCAAGGTGGGGAGTTTGAAGAATCCGATTCCCCGCCAGACTCAATTCATCAGCGCGGAGTCCTTCACCCACCAGAAATAAGAAATTGGGTTTTGCGTCCGCACGGTTGGGGGAGGTGGAATGAGCGGCGCCCTGGGCGGCCGGATGTGCCGCGAGGCCGGCCACCGCTCCGGCGCCCAGTTTAAGAAAAGTCCTGCGAGACCGCAAAAGATCATCATTTCTCTCATCATTCATTTTTTTACTCCCACCATGAAAGCACATTGCATTTCATTTTGAAACCGAACAAGGATCCGGCAAATATTTTTCTATGGAAATCGAGGTTACGGAATAAAGGGCTCCGGAGCCTTCCCATGCCGATAAGGTGCGTACCAGTTGTGCTTTTGCGACCATCGAGTGGACTGCCAGCCTTTCATGGGCTCGTCCGCGGGCAGGGTGTCCTGGCATCGGATTGTCCACATCAGCAGTTCTTCCACCATCCGCAATTGCTCCGCCGCTACGGAGGAGTCCCCAAACAAATTCTTCAACTCACAGGGATCAGAGGCAAGATTGTAAAGCTGCCCGTACCCCATCATGTCATAAATCAACTTCCAGTCACCCATGCGGACCATCTTCATAGTGCCGCTTTGGGTGACGGGGTTCAATTCGTCGATATTCCAGAGGGCGGTGGGCGGACCTTTCCCGCTAGATCCCTTGGGCGGGAATTCAGCAAGGCGATAGGGCATCGGGTAAGACTCGTCGTAATATAACCCGCCGAATCCTACCCCTGCGTAGATGCTTCGGAACTCCTCTTCTGGATAGTCTTTACCCTGGAGAAGCGGCCAAAGGCTGCGCCCTTGCATGCCGTAAGGAATTTCCACTCCGATAGCTTCACAAAGTGTCGGCATGACATCGGCATTGGACACACACGCCGGATGGTGGGGATGTCCTGCTTGAATGCCCCATCCTGACCACACCATCGGAACCCGGGTCAGACACTCCGGCAAACCCGCGCCCTTGCGGCCCAGGCCAAAGTCCATCAAATAATCACCGTGATCGGCCATATACACGATAATCGTCTTCTCCAGCAGGTTCTGCTGCCGCATGAAATCCACTAACCGTTTCAACTGATCGTCCAGCAGGCGCAGCATTCCCAAATAGTTCGTCTTATAACGCCGCCACTGCTTTTCGTAAATGGGGTGGGCGTCATTTTCCATTCCGTACAACCATTGCATCTTGTACCCTTTGTATTTCAAAACCTCAGGGCCAGCGCAGCGATCCGGTACGCTGTCGGGAGGGTACATGTCCCAATAGGGCTTGGGTACCTGCTCGGGGTTGTGCGGCTCTGGAAAGCTGACCTCTAGAGCAAACGGCTGGTCGCCAAACCTTTGCATGAATTCGATGGCGTCGGAAACGATGCGGTAGGGTGACTCCGTGCTGACCGGGAACGGCGTGGGCTCATAAGACACGCCGGAATTGAGGCGTTGCATCCACGCGTCGAATCCCTTGATTTCAGGCGGCGCGTTGGGCGCTTCCCACCCGCCCTGGTGGCCATACTCGCGCCAGAAATCGAGCTTCGTGGATTTCATGTAGGTGTGATTCTTGCCGGCCAGGCCCGTCTTGTAACCCGCCGCCTTCAGCACATCGAAAAGGTCCTTCTCGTAATAGGCTGCGAGATGTTCGGTGTTCTGACGCTGGCGGTGAGCCTCCGGCCAGCGCCCGGTCAGCACGCTGATCCGGCTGGGCGCACAGACGGGACACGTCACGTACGCCTTGTCAAAGCTGACCCCATTCTCGGCAAGTGAATCGAGCGTGGGACTGGTGTCCAGGGGATAGCCGGAAAGTTTGGTAAGGCCCGCGCGATGCTGGTCGGAAAGGATGAAAATAATATTCGGCTGGCCGGGCCGCGGTGTGGCCGCCGGCGCCGCCTGGCGAACACTCGGCAGCACCGCGTTCATCGCGCCGGCGGAAAGGACCTTTAATAAGTCTCGTCTCCGCGCCATAGATTCTCCTTCTTCCTCTTTGCTTAGGATGACCGCCCGGTAGCGAGAGCGGCTGAGTATTCTCGTTGGCGAATCCACGACATGACATTGGCGGGGGGGCGCTCGTGGCGAAGTTCATTGGCCATGAATTTCATGTAGGGGTCGACGTGCTTGAAAAAGAGCTTGTAACCCGCGCAGAGGTAATTCAATCCCGGCTCGCCGTTGGGGGTCGAGATGAAGCGATGCTTGGGGCACTCGCCGTTGCAGGCAAAGCGCACGTCGCATTCCCGGCAATAGCGCGGCAGTGAGTCGCGCTTGTCGAGGCCAAAGGTGCGTTGCTGGGCGGAATTCGCGAGCGCCTGGAGCGGTTGCTCCATGATATTGCCCAACTTATTCTCAGGGTAAACGTAGTGGTCGCAGGAATAGAGATCGCCGTTGTGCTCAAGCGCCAGGGCGGCGCCGCAGGTTGGCCGGAATACGCACAAGCTCGGCAGCAAGCCCAGCCAGCTTTCCAGCGTGACGTCAAACAATTGGACATAATAATTTCCCACATCATTCCGCACCCATTCGTCGAAGATCGTGCACAGGAAAACGCCGTACTGCTGCGACTCCACCGACCACTCGGAGACCTCCGCCGCGTGCGGGTCGCGGGGGCCAATCAGCACCAAGCCATGGGGATTGGCCGTCTTGGCCATCCGCTCCACAATGGGAATGAACTGCATGAATCGGCACCCGATGCCTTTCAGGAATCGGTACACGCGCAAGGGGTGCTGGGAATTCCGGCGGTTCACCACGGTGAGGGCGTTAAATTCAACCTGGTGCTTTACGAGGAAGCGCAGGCCGCGCATGACGCGGTCAAACGTGGGTGCGCCGCCTTTATCCACGCGATAGAAGTCATGGAGCTCAGCGGGGCCGTCAATTGAAAGCCCGATCAGGAAATGGTTCTCGGCCAGAAACTCTCCCCAGCGATCGTCGAGCAGGACGCCGTTGGTTTGGAAAGCGTTTTCAATCTTTTTTCCGTTGGCATACTTGTTCTGGATGGCGACGACCTTGCGAAAGAAATCTACTCCCAGGAGGGTGGGCTCGCCGCCCTGCCAGGCAAAGGAAATGGCCGGCGCCTCCTGCGCGGTAATGAATTGCGAGATGTACGACTCCAGAACCGGATCGGGCATAGCCCAATCCTGCTTTTTGCCGTAAAGGTTTTCCTTTTCGAGATAAAAGCAGTAGCGGCAGTCCAGGTTGCATATTGGGCCCACGGGCTTGGCCATGACGTGAAAGGCCGTAAGGGCTTTGGCCGAATTTTTGTGGCGCTTCTTCATCCGGCGGTAGCGCGGGCGTCCCGCCCGCTGTCGCACGGGCATCCTGCCCGCGCTACGTCCTTCATAGTAGCCGCGCTCGACGTGCGCCGACCGGCGGTCAACAACAAGACTTGTCCAAATTACGATTCGGCCACCGACGAGCGATCTGCGGCTTGGCCGCTTGCTGTGCGGAAAGGCTGTGCCTTTCCGTGGCGGTAGAACGCCTACCAACCCCCTCCGCGCCGCCTGCAAGGCTCAGCCTTCCAGGCGGCGCGGAGGGGGAGAAAATGGGCAAGCCGGGCCGGAAAGGCGGAGCCTTTCCGCATAGTGGCGCGGCAGAGCCGCACTGAGTACGCCAGTTTCCGGCTAATTTGGACAGCCTTGGTCATAGATCGCCGTTACAGCGCGATGCACAGGTCCTTATATCACTCCCTATAATGCCCCCGCGATCAGGGGTAAAGGAATCGCTCCCGAATTTCCGCCCTCGGCTCGCCGGCTTCCACCATCCGCGCCAGCAAGCGTTCGCGCAAATGCGCGGTAGCGTCCTGGATTGACACGCCGCCTTGATAATGGACCAGTTGAGGATTGTCGCGGCGGCCCGCCAAGTTCAGGAGTTGGTGGGGATCGTCAAAATTGTTATACAACTGATATTCCTCGTACTGGTCGCTCGCGGCGGCAGATTCCCCGTCGGAGTGCGGGTCGGCTACCGCATAAGTCCATTGCGGCGTGCGCAGGGCGCGGCCGATTTGTGATTCCGAAATCTGAACGTAAACCTCATCCGGCCATCCTTCCACTCGGCGGTCGAGCAGGGGCAGAAAACTTCGGCCTTGCATGGTTGCGGGGATGGGCAATCCCGCGGCCTGCAAAAGTGTGGGGGCGACGTCGATTTGGCTGGTCAACTCCGACACGCCGAGCGAGCGGTTGAACCCCGGCCCTTGAATCACCAGCGGAATGTGAATGGAACTCTCATGCGGGCTGCGTTTGTACTCGTCATTGCGCGTGCGAAAGTGGCACCCGTGGTCGCTCAGCAAGACGAAAATCGTATTCTCTTCCATCCCCGACTCACGGAGCGTTCCCAGAATGGCGCCCACCGATTCGTCAATGCTGGCGACGCATCCGTAATAGTCCGGCAACTGCTTCGGCCAATCGCCGGGGAAAAACTTGAGGTCGCCGGGAACGAACGGATTCGCATAGCGGTCAGCGTACCCCTGCGGTCCCACAAAACAATTGCAGTCATTCTGGAAATGCGGTTCCAACTGGGAGACGACCAGGAAGAAGGGTTGATGCGAGGCATGGCGCAGGAACTCTACGGCGCGTTGGGCGAGGAAATCCACCCGATAAACGCCGGAGAAGCGAATCGGCTTGCCATCGCCGTCGTACATTTCACCTTCATAAGGGTGCGAAGTGCCCTCGAGCGAATTCGCGGCTTCCCAGAGGTCGTCAAAGCCGCCGCGTTGATCGGCAGGAACGGGCCCGCGAGGGGCGGTTTGATGATCCCGGGGGCGGGCCAGATGCCACTTGCCAATGTAATTCGTGGTGTAGCCGGCTTGGCGGAGCGTGGTCGCCAGCGTCACGGCGCCGGGAGCCAGCCCCAAACCGTTTCTCCAAACCCCGTTGCGGTTCTGATATTGCCCGGTAAAGAGATTCGCGCGCGAGGGAGCGCACACCGGTTGGTTCGCGATGTGCGACCGGAACAACGTGCCACGCCGGGCCACGGAATCGAGATGCGGCGTCAGACCCATCGAGTTCAGGCCATAGGCCCCCAGGGCGTCCCAACGGAATTGGTCGGCGATGACGATGATGATGTTGGGTGGTTTTTTGGCCGGCGCTTCCGGATTCCCGCCTTTCGCCTCAACGCCCAACACGGGCAACGCCGCGGCCACCGCGGAGCCTTTGATGAACTCCCGGCGTGTTACCGGCGGGTGCGTGGTAGAGGATTCAGAGTAGCGGGATTTTGCCACAACGCTCCAAAATGGGTGAACAGCAGTTGATGAATGCGCCCTGATCCGCGTCGCGGGTAGAATTATGAGGTCAGACAGGGGCCGCCTTCAAGTCCTAAAAGACGAAACCTTACAATACGGCAAGCGGCCGCCTGAAGGCGTTACAATGACACCCAGTGTAGTCCCGGCGGGCAGTGCAGCATGGCGGGCGGACTCGCCGTGCTCACGGTCCTTATGGGCGTAGGAACATTCGGCATCGCCACGTTCGTCCGGCGCCCCTCCTGGAGGCTATGAAATGATGGAACGGATTCGAGAAGCGTCACCGCGTCCTATGGCCAGGATTACCGGTGGGATTTACCTGCTTTACTTTCTCACGGCCATATCCGGCGAGTCGTTCATTCGCGGGATTATTGTATCTCGAGACCCTGCGGCAACAGCCACCAACATCCTGGCGCACGAGCGATTGTTTCGGTTGAGTGTGGCGGTCGGTCTCATCGCGACTGCGTTATACATCGCTGTAACGGTTCTCTTCTATGGCTTGTTTAAGCCTGTGAACAAGACCGTCGCCTTGCTCGCAGCGTTCTTCAGCCTCGTGGGATGCGCTATTCAGGCTTTCGGGAGCCTCTTTCGGGTCGCCCCGTTAGCCGTCCTAGAAGGCAGTCCGTACCTCAACGTATTTAAGGTGGACCAGTTACAGGCCGTGGCGCTGATGTCTATCAAGTTGAATGCTCAGGCCGCCTACGTCTCCTTGGTATTTTTCGGACTGTTTAACCTCCTCATCGGCTACCTCATTTTCAAGTCGACCTTCCTGCCTCGAATTCTGGGCGCGCTGATGGCGCTTTCTGGTTTGGGGTGGCTGACGTTTCTGTCACCGTCGCTCGCCAACTATCTGTTCACCTACATTGAGGTTCTCGGCATCATCGCCGAAGCCTCACTGATGCTATGGCTCCTTGTGAAGGGAGTGAACATTCAACGATGGAAGGAGCAGGCCAGCGCCGCGCGGTCGAGCGGGTAGCGCAGCGCGGCAGAGCCGCCACCAAAATGTGCCACGGCCATCTTGGCCGTGCCCCTTCACGGGCGGGACGCCCGTGGCACATCGCCGGCCGAACGCTGTTCGGCCCTACCCATGGCGGGGAAATTCTAGCCAAAAAAAACAAGAATTTACGGTATCGCAATGCAGCGCGGCGGAGCCGCAACCCAAGGAGGATTTCACCACAGAGGTCACGGAGAATCGCGCAGATAAAAACTGTGGGTCAACCAATTGAAGAACCGCTATTCCTACCAGCGTCGGCAGAAGTACTTTTCTCTGTGGTCTCTGTGCGCTCTGTGGTGAACTTTTTTACGCCACCCCTTCGCAGGAGCTGAAGTATGGCGAATAAGAGCAGCAGCGCCAGCAGAAAGAAACCCATGCCTCCCTGGCGATGAAGACTACCATGCAAAAAGCTTGCGTCGACGTACTCGGCGAGCAGCGTCAGGCCGGCAATTCGCAAGCCATTGGTAACGCATACAATGGGCAATGCGAAAAGAACCAGCACGACCCTCTTCCAGGCGGAGGGAAGAAAAAGATGCCCGGCGATGAGACTAATGATGAAAATGGCTAAGGTTGAATGAATCCCACTACACTCCTTCGCCACCTGGATCGTGGTGTCGGCCAATGAAAACTCCAACCCATTCCGCAGAACCGGAACGCCGGCCAGGCTGAAGATCAGGGAGCATACCTCGGTAGACCCGTATTGCACACCCGTAATGGGCTTGTCGAGCAACCCATCAGGGATCGGCACAGTCAGGAGGAGGAATAAGAGTGGGAACGCTCCCGCCCGGAAGGCTCGTGTTCCATAACAGAGGATGAATCCCGCCAGCCAGAATATAACCAATGCCAGGATCTTGATTGAAAGGGAGTTGTCCGCTCCGAACTGAGGCAGGGCCCACCCCGCGAACCAATTCAGTGTCACTCCGGTGAGAAGCAGAATCAGTCCTGTCCGAAGACAATATTGGACATTCGTGAAAATTGTGCTTCTCTCGAAAAACACGAGTGCCACACTGATGAAGGGAATCGCCATGGTATAGGAGTACTTGTCGTACTGGTTGTCGCCCCATAAGGAGTAATGCAGAAGCGCCCGCAGCGGCGTCCAGAATACGAAGAGGGACACGATAACCAGAAACAAGAAAAGGACATTCCTAGGCGAGGCCATTCTCGCCGCATAATCCGTAATCGCCGTGGGTCCGGGTCGAGGGGTCAAGTTTTGTCCAGCAGGCGGGAGCGAAGGGCCAACCGATGGAGTCGACATTTTCCGCGAGAATGATGATTCGATACCCAAGGAATCATCAATGTGCATGAGCGAGGGGCCAAAGTCAACTTTTACTAATCATACGCAGCAAAATTGTCCACCTTGGGGTTGCCCTTTGGTGGCATAGCCTATTGCCCTTTTGGTGTAGCCTATTGCCCTTCCGTACGATTGACAGCGAATCGGGGGTTCGGTCATTGTGTAGAGAGCGAAAGGTGGGTTGCTAGCAGAGCAGTTTGGCACTGAGGGTGTTGATCGGCGGGGACAGACCCACTCATGGGCACGAGACATCGCGGACCCTTCGAACCCTCCGGATTTTGCGACATCGTCAAAGTAAAAGCTCCAACTTTCAGTAAGGAGGAATTAGGAAATGCGAAATGCATCCCGACTCACTACAGCCGACTCCCAGGCTGTTCTTTCACCCTCTCGCCTTCGAAGCAGGGGACTTAAGCATCTGAGGGCGAAGCTTGTCTTCTCGATTGGTTTGCTTTGCTTGCTGTGCCTCACGCTGCCGGGTTCACTGCGGGCGGATACGGTTTACACCTACGCCTGTACCTCGACGGGTACTCCCCAATGTTCGTCCAACCCTACGTCGTATGTTGAAGTCTCCTCGGGTTTAGTCTTGAGCGACGTTGGACAGATAGATGAGGGGCGAAACTACAATGCCTCGGGAAGCTGGATGGTCACAACGGTACCCGAGCCTTGCACCTGGCTCCTGCTCGGCACTGGACTACTGTGTCTCTTGGCGTTGGCAGCGCGAAGCAAACGCCTTGCACCGTCGGCTTCATGATGATCGGGATGGGGTTAGCCTTTGCTGAGGTCCGCCAAATACTTGCGAATCTCTTCGCCCTTCGCATACTTGGGGTCTAATTTGAGAACCTGTCGAAACTGGGTGGCGGCCGCCGCAGGATTCTTCGATCGCTGGTAAGCCACGCCGAGGTGGTACCGGTAGGTGGGGCTGTTCGGAACCTCGGTGAGGGCCACTTGCAAGAGATCGATGGCAGACGGGTAGGCGCCGACCTGAATATAGGCCCAGGCCAGTGTATCGGCGGAGTTGGGCGAATCCGGCATGCTCCGGCGCGCGGTCTGGGCCAGCGAAAGCGCTACGTTCGCATCACCCCCGTGCTCGAGAAGCAAAAACGCCAGGTTGTTTGCCCCTAACCCGAAATTGGGATCAACCTGCAAGGCCTTCTGATAAGTTCCCTCGGCTTTCTGCCAGTTCCCGGACTTCTCTTCCAGAACACCCAAGAGCCCATAGCCTCGCAGATCGCGGGGATTTTGCTGGACCTCGCGCTCGGCGGTGGCCAAGGCCTGGGTGGGCGAACCGCGGGCGGCTTGCGTATCGGCCAGCAGGAGTAAGGCATTAAAGTTGTTCGGGTCAAGTTCGACGGCCTTCTCCAAAGCGGTTTGCGCTTGCTCATAATCCCGCAGGCCGTAGAAAGCCTGACCGAGCACCAAGTAATACGCGCTATTATTCGGCGCCCGCGTGATCTGCTCCTGGATGCGACTGATCAGGACATTGGCCGGCCTTTTCTCTTGGGTATAGGCCTGTAATAAGCGGACGAGCGCCTCTGTGAACGCGGGGTTAATGCCGAGCGCCTGATCGTAGAGTGCTTCGGCCTCTTTGTATTTTTTCTGAACTGCCCGGACCTCACCTAGACGCGTATAAGCAAGCGGGTCTTGTGGCGCGAGTTCGATGGCCTTTTTGAGGTCCGCCTCCGCGGCGACAAGGTTTCGCCGGCGCGCTTCCACTACCGCGCGAACGTCGTAGCCCGCGGCGGAAGCGGGCTGAGCGGCAATCATCGCCTCGGCGCTCTTCTCGGCTCCTTCCAGGTCGTTTTGCTGAAGCCCCAGTTGTGCCAGCGCCTCCTCGGCCGGCATCAGGTTGGGTTGCAGCTTTACGGCTTCGAGCCACTCGGCATGCGCCTGTTCAAGATTGGCGGTCTTGGCGTAGGCGAGGCCCAAGGAGTAATGTCCGGAAGCATTCTTCGGCTCAGCCTTGAGCGCTGACTGGAACAAGGGGATGGCATCGTTCGCGTGGCCCTGGCGAAGCCAGATCTGAGCTCGGGCGAAGGTCGCCTCCGTAGATTTGGGATTCTCATTCAAGATCTTGTCGTTGAGCTTTGTCGCTTCCTCCAGACGATTGGCCGCAATGAGAACCTGGATGTAGTTGTCGCTGACCTTGGTATCTTTAGGGTGGTCGTGGTAAAGTGAGGTGAATTCCTCGAGGGCCTTATCCATCTGGCCCGTCTGAACGTAAAACTCACCCAGCATCCGGTAGCCGTCGGAGTTGTCGCGGAGGGCTTGCTTTGCCTGCTTCAACACTTCCACGGCATCATTTTCTTTTCCATCCGCCAGGTAAACACGCGCCAAATCTCGGCGTGGGGCCGGGTTCTTGGGATCCAGTTCGATGGCGTGCTGGAACTGCTGCTCCGCCTCTTGGAACCGGCGCTGCCCCGCATAGAAGGCCCCCAAGGCCATGGGGGCTATCGGCGATGTAGGGTCCAGCGAAATCGCCTTCTTGTAGTTCTCCTCGGCCGCCGAGATTTGCTTCGCGTTCACTTCGAGCCTGGCCAAGTCGATATAGGAAATCGACCGGTTGGGGGCAAGTCGAATGGCCTTCTGCATTTCGTCCAGCGCGCCCTGGGAATCGCCCAACGCCGCCCGGGCCTTGGCCAGGAGCGTGTGCGCATCCACGTTCTGTGGGTCCGCCGCCAGGACGAGCTTGGCCTTGTTTTCCGCCCTCGCAGATTGCCGCGCGGCGAGCAGGAGGTTCCCCAAATCGATTTGGGCTTTCCAGTTCCGGGGAGCCACATCCACCGTCCGGTTCAGTTCCGCGAAAGCTCCCTGCCACATTCCCTGCTTCGCGTAACACTGCGCCAACTGGTAGTGAGCGTCCGCATACTTGGGGTCGATCTTGATCGCGTTTTGGAGCTGGATGGCGGCCTCGCGATATTTCCCCTTCTCGAAGTAACCTAGCGCGCTGTTGTAGTACTTCTGCTTCCTGACGTTGGGGTCCCGCCAGGCGCAGCTCACCAAAAAGCATCCGATGAGGGTGAGTCCAAGAAATCCAAGGAGTGAGGACCGAAGTCTATTCTTTGCCAAGGCAGTTTCCTCTGTTCACGCCCAAAAGCCTACCAGAAACTGATATAAGATTATAGTTCTGTCCGGGGAGGGCGCTGTCCTAATTTGGGCGTTAATATACTTACCTAACCAGACCTTTTGTCATCATGCCTCGCCAAGTCAAACGTTGCGTAACCAAGGCGTGGCGTACCTGGGGGTCATGGTTGTTATCCTGATTTTGGTCGTGCTATTTCTGTTCATTGTTTGGATACCCGTCCAAGGCTTCCATTTTCGGGATAATAAGATTGGGGTCGCATGGAGCGATAAGAATCCGTTTCTCCAGGAGATGATAAACGGTGTGGAAGCAAAAATACCATTCTTGAGGAGGGTCATCTGGAAAACCATCACCATAGATAATTGTCCCGGAGGTCAGGATGGATTGCAGACCCCCTTCTATCTTAGCTTGCGAGGCAGAAGGAGTTGTTATATCGATACTGTAAGGGTTGCCAGTTCCGCTAGATGGAAAGCGGTATCGTTTCCAACTGTATTCGATTGCGTTCTTGAAGATAACGGGAGAGCCAGGATCAGGCGTATAGACGGTGGCCTCATGGGCAACGACCTCAACAGCTCCAGATGGTATACGCCCGCTGTTTACCAAGGGAAGAGTTATGGCGTGTTCAGAAAAATCCAACCGTGGAGAAGAGATAGAAATATAGGCCCTCTCGGAGATATGCAGCGCGACACTCGCCGTATCAGCGGCGCGCTTTGCTGCGTCCGCAGATTTAATGGCAGCACCGGCTTGCTGATGAGCATAGTAGGTATAGAAGCCGGTGATGATAACAAGGGCAATCGCACAACCAGCTTCTATTCGTACTGCCAAGCTACTCTTCTGTTTGTCGTCTCTGTGGTTCTTGCTGGTCTTGCCGTTTGGTTTTGGTGTCTCGGATTCAACGGTGAGGGAGAGAGCGGGCGCGGGAAACTCTGGTTGCTTTGCTTCCCCCTGAGTTTTTTCGCCGGTTGGCTTGCCTGTTTCCTGATTCATCGTGGGCTCGATTTATTGGCTTTATAACTGACTGAAAACAACACAAATAAAGTACTTGACAAACCACGGCATTTAAGGTACTATACTAACCATGATGAACACCAATTCTACCCCGAAAACGCTGCTGGAAGCGGTTAAATTCTTCGCTGATTACGAAAATTGCCGCAAGTTCATGATGGACGCCCGGTGGCCCGATGGCATCGTTCGCTGCCCGATCTGCGGCTCCGATCATGTGACCTACATGGCAAACACCCGCCGCTGGAAATGCTACGGCAAGCACCCCCGAGCGCAGTTTACACTCAAGGTCGGAACGGTTTTCGAGGATTCGCCAATCCCCTTTGAGAAATGGCTCCCAACCCTCTGGCTGATCGTGAACTGCAAAAACGGAATCAGTTCGTATGAAGTTGGACGCGCGCTCGGTGTCACACAGAAGTCCGCATGGTTCATGCTTCACCGCCTTCGGCTCGCTATGCAGACGGGTTCGCTCATGAAGTTCAAGGGCGAAGTCGAAGTTGACGAAACGTTCATCGGCGGCAAGGCACGGAACATGCACATCTCGAAGCGCGACGAAAAAATCAACGGCACAGGCGGAAAAGACAAGACGGCGGTCATGGGATTCTTGGAGCGGGGCGGCCCGGTAAAGGCCACGGTGGTGGCCGACCGAAGGAAGAGAACGCTTCAAGGATTGGTAAAGAGTCAGGTCAAGGCTGGCTCCGCTCTTTACACCGATGCGCTGGCGTCCTACGACGGCCTTGACGGAGAATTCTTTCATCAGGTTGTTGACCACGCCGTTGAATACGTGAACGGAAAGGCGCACACCAACGGGCTGGAAAACTTTTGGAGCTTGCTCAAGCGCGGCCTCAAGGGAACGTACATCCGCGTTGCTCCCTTCCACCTATTCCGGTATCTCGACGAGCAAGCGTTCCGCTACAATGAGCGCAAGACGGATGACTTCAGCCGATTCCGTGCCGTCCTATCGCAGATCGTCAATCGGCGGCTCACTTACGACCAGTTGATTGGAGCGACCGTGTGAGGGCAAACCTAGAAACGTTCGAAGTCGAAAACCCAAAGGAAGCGATGCAGAAATTCCGCGATGCTTTGGCCGAAGTCGTGAAGGTTCCGAAGAGCGTAGTCGAGCGCAAACGGAAACGCGCCAAGGCCAGGAACAAGAAAAAGCGGAAACGCTAACCCTTGGGCCTGAGTAACGAGTCACCATGTCCCTGTTCGGCTTTTGGTTATTCAACTATATTAATGCCCTAATTTGGGGATTAACTTACTTGGCTCACCCGTAGCGGGTAGAGGATGAAAAGGGTTGGGCAACATCTTCCCAACCTGTCATCCTGAACCCCGACGCACTTCATCGGGGTGAAGGACCTCCGTAGTTCGCTGCGCTCACGTAGTCTCTGATAATGCCGGGGTCCTTCGCCCAAAGGACGGGCTCAGGATGACAGCATGCACTTACGGCTCTGCGATCAGATGAGGTGGATGATTGAAGTAAGTCATTCCCCTAATTTGGGCGTAACGCCGCCATCTTGGCGGCTCCATGCCGGCTGGAAGCCGGCACTACATCTGAAATCAGGACAGCACTCCGGGGAGACATTGATCGAGAAAGGAGGAAATATGAACAGGAGGCAACTTCTGGGCTCGGCAGTGGCGCTGCCATCCTTGGGAGCTGCGTTGTCAGGTGCGGCGTTGCAGCAGAAGGAGATGAAAATCACAGGGGTTGAGACGGACCTGCTGAAACCGCCTCCCGGCGCCCCCTACTATGATGCGCTTCAGACCCTGAACGTGGATAAAGGCTCCGTGGTCCTGCGTATTCGCACCGACGCGGGCATCACCGGGTGGGCCAGCAGTTCCTTCGGTAATGACGGCGAAGGGGCGCGGGTCGTCCAAGCCATTCTCGAGTACCAGGTAAAGCCCCTAATCCTGGGAAAGGACCCGGCCTTTCCTCGTCGCATCCGCGCCGACCTGTGGAAGGCGCTGAACTACCAGGGAGTAACCGGGGTGGCGCAGTTTGCCCTGGCTGCCACCGACATCGCCCTCTGGGATATTCTGGGCAAGAACGCCGGTCTGCCCGTGTACAAGATGCTGGGAGCGTGCCGCGACCGTATGCCGGTCTATTCCATGTGCGGCTGGTACTACGATAACGACGGGGATCTTTCCCAGTTCAAGCGCCAGGTCGCCGATGCCGTCGAACAAGGCTATAAGGGGGTAAAGATCAAGGTCGGGAAATATTCCCTCGACGACGATATCCGGCGCATCCGCCTGGCGCTCGACACGGTCGGAAAAGACCGGCGCTTGATGGTTGATGCGAACCAGGTTTTCGATCGTAAGGAAGCGTTGCGGCGCGGGAGGGTTTACCAGGAAATGGGATGTTTCTGGCTGGAAGAGCCCCTGCCACCCCAGGACATGGAAGGCTTCGCAATAGTGGCCCAGGCGCTCGACATGCGCATTGCCACCGGGGAGAATCTCAACACCAAGTATGCCTTCGCCGACCTCATCCGAAGACGCGGGGCCGATGTCGTGCAGCCGGACAATCGGCGGGCCGGTGGGGTCAGCGAATGGATGGAAATCGCCGCTATCGCCGGCGGTTACGGGGTCGAGGTGGCCAGCCACGGAGGCGGCGCGACAAACCTCAACATGCTCCTGGCCATGCCCAATGCCATCTATATGGAATCCGGCGGGCCCGCCAAGATGATTGACGGCGAAGTCCCGGCGCCCGAAGAACCCGGCATGGGTAGCGAGGTCAGCGCGGAGCAGATCCGGAAGTATAAGGTGGGATAGCGGGCGGCTGGGCAGCGCGGCGGAATCGCGAGAGAAAGTCAAAAGGCAAAGCGCAAAAGGCAAAAGTGAAAGTCTGCACCTCCGAAACCTTTTGCTAACGCGACAACTGAGGGGAGCATTGATTGGGATTTGTAACCCTCGCCCCTAGGGGGGATAGGGTGAACCGCCGCCGGCGTTTTCACCAGCCGGGGCGGGAAGGGGGCCCCACGTTTTGCAGGTTGTGGGTAAGGAGGTCACCGAAGAACAAATTGAAAAGCAGTTAACACCGCGCGGGTGGGCCGCAGCCATAGGCGTGGCATGGCCATCCTGGCCATGAACATCACGGGCAGGATGCCCGTGCCACGTCTTGTAGGGGCTGGGCTTGCCCTGCCCCGGGCCGAACGCCGTTCGGCCCTCCATCAAAGGCAAAATTTTTGCCAAAAAGACAAGAATTGACGGTATGGCGTTACACTGGCGTCAGCACCACCCCGAGGTCAGCACCACCCCGGCGCTCGGCGCGCCACCCCTCCTCATCTGAGGAGGGGAGTTCCTAATAAACTCCCCTCCTGATTCAGGAGGGGAGTGTGAAGTGACGATTTCGGACAATTCGACACCTGCCTCAAAGATTTTTCCTACCGGTAGTCCACTCTAGGATATCACTCTTGACAATGGCCGAGTCCCTGTTAGGCTATCAAGTGGAGGATGGTGTCGTGGTGAAGCCGCGCCCCTTTGGAGCGAAGGGCCGAGAATTGTGGGAGGTGGCACGGGCGTCCCCCCCGTGACCGTCATGGCCAAAGCCTGCCCTGAGCTTGCCGAAGGGATGGCCATGCGACAAGGGTCGGCACATGCTGAACTGTAGCGCCGACCTTCACGTCGGCACGTGCTGAACTGTAGCGCCGACCTTCAGGTCGGCACATGCTGAACAAAAGTTCAGCGCTACAAAAATGGACACACTTCACCACGATGTACCAGAAAACAAAAGGACTTAACGGTGAAACTCCCCCAACATTTCGAAATCTCATCTTATTCAAATAAAAGGAGTTAGCTCGAACTGTAGGTGCTGGGACGAAAAAATGCAGTTTTCCACGATATGCCAGAAAATAAGCGGGTTAGTGTGAAAATGGAAAATTTGTCAAAATTTTATCTCATTCAAATAAAAAGAGTTAGGTTGACATGCGGGAGCGGTTGCGAAAAAAGCGAGGGGGAAAAATGCAGGATAGTCTCGCGATGTTATTGAAAACACATGGAGAAAAAATGTCGCTTTTAT